>Ga0209933_1000213_pt1 | contig 136776 bp, 130 predicted proteins | sample ThiBiot_300_biof_FD_183944 | JGI IMG/M metagenome (GOLD analysis project Ga0209933, IMG submission 183944) | Wastewater bioreactor microbial communities from Cape Town, South Africa - Thiocy_cont_300_biof (SPAdes) | ecosystem: Engineered > Bioremediation > Thiocyanate > Unclassified | place... | reverse complement strand
CTCCCAAACCACGGACGGCAAGATAAAGCGGGTTACCCCGCTGGCGGCGGCGCCCGCCTGAAAGCCTGTCTGCACGTTGTTTCTTGAGCAGCTCGCGGCAACTTGTTGCAATGCTCGGGCGGCTCTTGAATCGATTTATCATTTGCATTCAACGCTCCGAGCGCCGTCGCTCGAAGGCATAGCCTCCCGCCGCTACGCTGGAACGACCTTTTCGACGCCACGCGACGATGCGCGCAGTCTGCCTCTTGCGAGCCCTCGCGCCGCTTCCAATCGTCATACGATGGCACGCGATGGCGATGATTTCCGACTCCGGCCCGGCAAGATCAGGGATCGGGGCAGGGCGCGGATCGGCGGACGCAGCGCCGGCGGCGTCCGCGGCCGCCCGACCAGCTTCGCCGGACAGATCCAACAAGCCATCCGGCGGGCTGGCGGCGATCCCTCCCGGTTGAACGGGACCGGAAAGGGAAGTGCCCGGTTCAATGCGCGGGGCCGCGGTGCGGCGGTGGCGGCGGCGCTGAAGAACCGGAGCCCCTGGGGCTGGAATGGTGGGATTCGTACGAGGGCGCGGCGGGTCGCGGTCAAGGCCCGTGTCGTGAAGCTCAATCCGCAGCGCGGTGGCGCCCGGGGACGCCAGTTCGTCGGCGCCAAGGCGGTTGACGCCCACCTGCGCTATCTCCAGCGCGACGGCGTGACGAGGGACGGGGAGAAGGGCCAGGTCTACTCGGCCAGCCGGGATGCCGAGGACGGTCGTGCGTTCGTCGAACGTGGCCGCGAAGATCGCCACCAGTTCCGCTTCATTGTATCGGCTGAGGACGGCGTCGAACTCTCCGATCCGCGCGCCACCATCCGCGATCTGATGAAGGAGATGGAGGCCGACCTTGGCACCCGGCTCGACTGGATAGCGGTCGATCACCACAACACCGGCCACCCTCACACCCACATCATCGTCCGGGGCGTTATCGATGACGGCAAGACCCTCAACATCGCGGGCGACTACATTGCCTATGGAATCCGGGAGCGAGCGAGCGAGGTTGTGACCCGGGAACTCGGTCGCCAGACCGAGCAGGAGGTATCCCGCAGTCTGGAGCGGGAGATCGATGCCGACCGCTTCACCCGGCTCGACCGCATGCTGATCGCCGATCAAAGGAGCCGCAATGAGTTCGCCGACCTGCGGCCGGACCGGGACATGCTCGACAGCCTGCGGCAAAACCGGGCGCTGCTGATCCAGCGGGCGCGCAAGCTGGAGCGCATGGGCTTGGCCACAGAGGTGGAACCTGGGCGCTGGACCGTGTCGCCCAGGGCCGAGCCAGCCTTGCGGGAGCTGGGCGAGCGCGGCGACATCATCAAGACCATGCATCGGGCATTGGAGCGGGAAGGGCTGGCCGATACCCGACCCATCGCGGGCTATGTCCTGCACCGGGAGAAGATGACCGAGCCGATCGTCGGGCGCGTGCTCGACAAGGGGCTGGGCGACGACGAGATGGGCGAGCGGGTGCGGCTGGTGATCGACGGCGTGGACGGACGCGTCCATCACCTCGAGATGGACCCGGCCCGCGCCGAGGATATCCGGCGGGGCATGATCGTGGCGGCGGATTCCGGCCAGGCCGGCCCGCGCGCTTCGGATCGCAACATCCTGGCGATTGCCGGCAAAGACGGCATCTATCGGCCGGCCAGGCATCTGGAGCAGGCCGTTGGCACCGTCGAGCGTCTGGGTGGCGATCCCGCGGCCTACGTCCGGTCCCACGTCCGCCGGCTGGAGGCGCTGCGCCGGGCCGGCCATGTCGAGCGGATCGACGCCGACCAGTGGCGCGTTCCGGCCGACCTTTCCGAACGCGGGCAGGCGTACGATCTCGCGCGCGACCGGACGATGGGCCGGATCACCGTTCTCTCGCCTACGGGCCTTGAGCAGCAGATCGGCCATGACGGCGCGACCTGGCTCGACCGCGAGCTGGCGTCCCGGCAGCGTACCGTCCTGACGGACGACGGATTCGGCCGGGAAGTGACGGCGGCACTGGCCAAGCGCCGGCGTTGGCTGGCCGACAAGGGCTATGCCGCCGACCTTGGCGACGGCCGAGTCCGTGCGCCAAGAGATTTGGTGCGGCGGCTGGAGGCTCGTGACATCGAGCGCGCCGGCAGGGCGCTCGCCGCCGAGCGGGGCCGGCAATGGCGGCCCGCCATTGCCGGCAACGAAGTCAGCGGCCGGTTGGTCGGTTCTGCGCAGCTTTCCAGCGGCCGGTTTGCCATGATCGATGATGGGCTGGGTTTCAGCCTGGTGCCCTGGCGGCCCGCGCTCGAGCAGCGTGTTGGCCGTGTCGTCTCGGGAGTCGCGTTGCCCGGCGGCGATGTGAATTGGTCGTTCGGACGGAGCCGAGGGCTAGGGCTCTAACCAGTTAGCGAGCGACCGAAGACCGTCTCCCGGCTCGACAGCAGCTCTTCATTTCGTCATCCACAGTGGCGTTCAAGCGGTCTGAACCAGTTTCCGAATTGCACGCCAGGGCCGCCGCGTGGGCGCACCGCGTGATCCTGCTCTTGTACTGACGAAGAGTGACGGCCTGATCTTGCGTCGCCATGTCCGCGACCAAGATCCTCTGGGGACAGATCATCCTCGTATTCGCCATCGTGCTCGTCACCCTGTGGGGGTCGACGCAATGGACGGCCTGGCGGCTGGGCTATCAGCTCCAGCTCGGGCCGCCCTGGTTCGAACTCGGCGGCGTTCCGGTCTACCTCCCACCGGCCTTCTTCTGGTGGTGGTACGCCTATGACGCCTACGCGCCTTCCATCTTCGTCGAAGGTGCCTGCGTCGCGGCCTCGGGCGGGTTTATCTCGATTGCCGTGGCGATCGGCATGTCGGTCTGGCGCGCACGCGAAGCCAAGAACGTGGCCACCTATGGCTCGGCGCGCTGGGCGACAGCGCGCGAGGCACGCAATGCGGGGCTATTGGGTCTCGACGGGGTCGTCCTCGGAAAGCTCGGCGCCGACTATCTGCGCCATGACGGGCCGGAGCACGTCCTGTGCTTTGCCCCGACGCGAAGCGGAAAGGGCGTCGGCCTGGTCGTGCCGACCTTGCTGACCTGGCCGGGCAGCTCGATCGTACACGACATCAAGGGCGAGAACTGGGAGCTGACCTCGGGCTTTCGGTCACGGCATGGCCGCGTGCTGCTGTTCGACCCGACCAATGCGGAATCGGCGGCTTACAATCCGCTGCTCGAGGTCCGTCGGGGAGAGTGGGAGGTCCGCGACGTCCAGAACATTGCGGACGTCCTTGTCGATCCCGAAGGGGCGCTGGAGCGGCGGAACCATTGGGAAAAGACTAGCCACGCCCTGCTGGTCGGCGCGATCCTGCATGTCCTGTATGCGGGGCAGAACAAGACGCTGGCCGGCGTCGCGGCCTTCCTGTCCGATCCGAAGCAGCCGATCGAGACGACGCTCCGGGCGATGATGACGACGCCACATCTCGGCGAAGCCGGGACCCATCCGGTGATCGCCTCGGCCGCTCGGGAACTGCTGAACAAAAGCGAGAACGAGCGCTCCGGCGTGCTCTCGACTGCCATGTCCTTCCTCGGCCTGTACCGGGATCCCGTGGTGGCCCAGGTGACCTGCCGCTGCGACTGGCGTATCCGCGATCTTGTCGAGAATGAGCTGCCGACAAGCCTTTATCTCGTCGTGCCGCCATCCGACATCAGCCGGACCAAGCCGCTGGTGCGGCTCGTGTTGAACCAGATCGGCCGTCGGCTGACCGAAGAGCTCCATGCCAAGGGCCGGCGGCACAGGCTGCTACTCATGCTCGATGAGTTCCCCGCATTGGGTCGCCTCGACTTCTTCGAATCCGCGCTTGCCTTCATGGCCGGATACGGGCTGAAGAGCTTTCTCATTGCCCAGTCGCTCAACCAGATCGAGAAGGCGTATGGGCCAAACAATGCCATTCTCGACAACTGCCATGTGCGCGTGTCCTTCGCCACCAACGACGAGCGGACTGCCAAGCGCGTTTCGGATGCGCTCGGCACCGCCACCGAGATTCGCGATGCGAGGAACTACGCGGGTCACAGGCTGAGCCCCTGGCTCGGTCACCTCATGGTCTCGCGGCAGGAGACGGCGCGACCGCTGCTGACGCCTGGCGAGGTCATGCAGTTGCCCGCCACCGACGAACTCGTGCTGGTCTCCGGCTGCCCGCCTATTCGGGCCAGGAAGGCTCGGTACTACGAGGACCGGCGACTGACGGAGCGTCTGTTTCCAGCACCAAAGCCGGAAAGGTCGAGGGTTGTCAGCACGGCGGCGGATGACTGGAGCGGCACGCCCACTCCGGCGAGTCGTGGGCACGAGGGAGCAGCAGGCGCGCATCCGGTCGATGATCCCGCTAACGGCGGAATCCGCCGAGAGCCGGAGCTTGCGGAGCATGAAGACATCGCACCCGAGTCTCCTACGCCCTCACCGGAGTTTGCGTTTGGCGAGGATGAGCCCGACGAGGACGCCGTCCGCGCTCGAGCGTTGCGCGCTGCCGCCCGAGGTCTCGCCCGCCAGGCCGCATTGGATCCCGGCGACGGTATCGACCTCTGAGCCGACGGATGCGGACCAAGCATACATTCCGCTTGCCGCCCGACCTGGCGATCAAGCTCGCCGACTATGCACAGCGCAAGCGCGTTCCGCAGGCGCTCATCGTGGAAGCCGCCCTCGCATCCTTCCTGTCGCCGGACGGCTCCGAAAGGCTGGAAGGGGCGCTCGGCCGCCGACTGGACCGGCTGGTCCGACAGGTCGAGAGGTTGGAGCGCCACGTCACCATTTCCAACGAAGCGTTGGCGCTCTTCGTACGCTTCTGGCTAACGGCGACTCCACCTCTGCCGGATACAGCGCAGCCGGGCGCGCAAGCCAAGGGCCGGGAGCGTTACGAGGGCTATGTCGAGGCGCTCGGCCGGCGCTTGGCCAAAGGCCGGACCCTGGCCGACGAGATCTCCCAGGACGTTGCCCCGGCAGATGAAGCCGACAAACGAGACGGTACGACCTGAGGCCGAACCGCTGACCGCCTGCCTTTGCGCGCCAGGGCACTACGACCCCTTCGACCTTGTTGCGTCGACCCGTTTCCTCCTCTTTCTAATCGACCCCATTCCACGACCGCTGCTCGGACGGTCCTGCAATCGGGGTGACGATGACGGTCCATTCCTTCCAGGCTGAGGTGATCTCCCGCGGCGCTCGCATGCTGCGCACCGCCTTGGGTCCCGCTATCGCCGCGTGGCTCGAGGATCCGTCTGTCGTCGAGGTCATGTTGAACCCCGATGGGCGGCTCTGGGTAGACCGGCTGTCGAGTGGGCTGGTCGAGACGGAGGAGCGCCTGGCCGCCGCTGAGGGCGAGCGCATCGTGCGGCTCGTGGCCCATCATGTCGGCGCCGAGGTCCATTCGGGCAGTCCCCGCGTGTCGGCGGAACTGCCCGAGACGGGAGAGCGTTTCGAGGGGCTGCTGCCTCCCGTCGTGGCGGCACCGACCTTCGCGATCCGCAAGCCGGCGGTCGCTGTCTTCACCCTGGAGGACTATGCCGCGGCCGGCATCATGACGGTGGCCCAGGCGGACGTACTCCGGCAGGCCGTTGCGGACCGTCGGAACATCCTCGTCGCCGGCGGCACCTCGACGGGCAAGACGACCCTTGCCAATGCGCTCCTGGCCGAGGTGGCCAAGACTTCTGATCGGGTCGTGCTGATTGAGGATACCCGCGAGCTGCAGTGCCGTGCCGCCAACCTGGTGGCATTGCGCACCAAAGACGGCGTGGCATCGCTGTCCGATCTGGTGCGCTCGTCGCTTCGGCTGCGCCCCGATCGCATCCCGATCGGCGAAGTGCGCGGCGCCGAAGCGCTCGATCTCCTTAAAGCCTGGGGTACAGGCCACCCTGGCGGTATCGGCACCATCCACGCCGGCACGGCCATGGGCACGCTGCGTCGCCTCGAGCAGCTCATCCAGGAAGCCGTCGTCACTGTTCCGCGCGCCCTCATTGCCGAGACGATCGACCTGATCGCCGTGCTGTCGGGCCGCGGCGTTGCGCGCCGGCTGACCGAACTCGCCTGCGTCGACGGTCTCGGCGCCGACTCGGACTACGCACTCTCACCCGCAGGAGAACGTCAATGATTCACTTCGCGATACGGCGCGCCATCGCAGCCGCCGCTCTGTCTTTGAGCTTCTTGGTCTTCTCGTCGGCTGCCTACGCGGCGGGCTCCAGCATGCCGTGGGAGCAGCCGCTGCAGCAGGTTCTGCAATCGGTCGAAGGTCCCGTGGCCAAGATCGTTGCCGTGATCATCATCATCGTCACCGGCCTCACCCTGGCCTTCGGCGACACCTCCGGCGGTTTTAGGCGCCTGATCCAGATCGTGTTCGGCATCTCGATCGCCTTTGCCGCCTCGAGCTTCTTCCTGTCGTTCTTCTCCTTCGGCGGTGGGGTCCTCGTCTGATGACCGAACCCGTCCCCGGCTTCGTGGTGCCGCTTCACCGCGCCTTGACCGAGCCGATCCTGCTCGGTGGTGCCCCGCGGTCTGTGGCGATCCTCAACGGCACACTGGCGGGCGCTGTCGGCCTCGGCCTGCGCCTGTGGATCGCCGGTCTCCTGCTCTGGCTGATCGGTCATGGCCTGGCGGTCTGGGCGGCCAAACGCGACCCACTGTTCGTCGACGTGGTGCGCCGCCACCTGCGCATCCCCGGTCGGCTCGGCGTGTGAGGGCCGTGGCATGATGAACCTCTCCGAATACCGCAGCTCGGCCACGCGCCTCGCCGACTTCCTGCCATGGGCGGCGCTTGTCGCCCCGGGAATCGTCCTCAACAAGGATGGATCTTTCCAGCGGACAGCGCATTTTCGGGGGCCCGATCTGGATTCGGCCGTGCCCGCCGAACTCGTCGGCGTCGCCGGGCGCCTCAACAATGCGCTGCGTCGCCTTGGCTCCGGCTGGGCGATTTTCGTCGAGGCACAGCGGCAGCCGTCCAGCATCTATCCGGAGAGCAGTTTTGCGGATGCAGCCTCCGCGCTGGTCGATGCCGAGCGGAAGGCCGCGTTCGAAGAGGAGGGCGCTCACTACGAGTCGGCCTACTTCCTCACGTTTCTCTACCTGCCGCCGGCCTGGGAGGCCGCCGGCGCCGAGCGCTTCCTCTACGAGGGCTGCGCCCGCACCGAGGTCGCCGACGCGCACGAGATCCTGGCGGGCTTCATCGACCGGACGGATCGCGTCCTAAAACTCCTCGAAGGTTTTATGCCCGAGAGCCGCTGGCTCGACGATGGCGAGACCCTGACCTATCTCCATTCCTGCATTTCGACCCGGCGCCAGCGCGTGCGTGTGCCGGAAGTGCCGATGTATCTTGATGCTCTGCTGGCCGATCAGCCACTGGCTGGTGGTCTGGAGCCGAAGCTGGGCGATGCCCATCTGCGCGTGCTTACGATCGTCGGTTTCCCGGCGGCAACCACGCCCGGACTCCTCGATGAGCTCAATCGGCTGGCCTTTGCCTATCGCTGGTCCACCCGGGCGATCATGCTCGACAAGACCGACGCCACCAGGCTCCTGACCCGGATCCGCCGGCAGTGGTTCGCCAAGAGGAAGTCGGTCGCCGCGATCCTCAAGGAGGTGATGACCAACGAGGCATCGACGCTCCTCGATACGGACGCCCACAATAAGGCGATCGATGCAGATGCCGCCCTGCAGGAGCTGGGCTCCGACGCGGTCGGTGCTGCCTACTGCACGGTGACGGTCACGGTATGGGACGAGGATCCGCGCATCGCCGACGAGAGGCTGCGCCTCGTCGAGAAGGTGATCCAGGGGCGGGATTTCACCTGCATGGTCGAAACCGTCAATGCCGTCGATGCCTGGTTCGGTTCCCTGCCGGGACATGCCTACGCCAATGTCCGCCAGCCGCCGGTCTCGACGCTCAATCTGGCGCACATGATCCCGCTTTCCGCCGTCTGGGCGGGGCCGGCGCGGGACGAGCATTTTGAGGCCGCGCCGCTCTTTTTCGGCAGAACCGAGGGCGCGACGCCGTTCCGCTTTGCTCTTCATGTGGGCGACGTCGGCCACACGCTCGTGGTCGGTCCGACCGGTGCCGGCAAATCCGTCCTATTGGCGCTGATGGCCTTGCAGTTCCGGCGCTACGGCAAAGCACAGGTCTTCGCCTTCGATTTCGGTGGCTCGATTCGCGCCGCTGCGTTTGCGATGGGTGGCGATTGGCACGATCTGGGCGGGGCGCTCACCGAGGATACTGACACGCCCGTCGCCCTTCAGCCGCTCGCGCTCATCGACGACATCGGCGAACGCGGCTGGGCAGCGCAGTGGATCTCGGCTCTCCTGGCACGTGAGAAGATCGCCATCACGCCGGAGGTGAAGGACCATCTCTGGTCTGCGCTCGGTTCGCTGGCCTCGGCTCCGCTCGGTGAGAGAACGCTGACCGGCCTGTCAGTGCTCCTGCAATCGATGGCGCTCAAGCGGGCGCTGCAGCCTTATTGTCTGGGTGGTTCCTTTGGACGACTGCTCGATGCCGAGGCCGAGCGGCTGGGCGACGGCGCTGTCCAGGTATTCGAGACCGAAGGCCTGATCGGCACCGGTGCGGCCTCCGCAGTCCTTGCCTATCTCTTCCACCGCATCGAGGCTCGGCTCGACGGGCGACCGACTCTCCTCATCGTCGACGAAGGCTGGTTAGCGCTCGATGACGAAGGCTTCGCCGGCCAGCTGCGCGAATGGCTAAAAACGTTGCGCAAGAAGAATGCGTCGGTTGTCTTTGCCACGCAGTCGCTCTCCGACATTGATGGCTCCGCCATCGCCCCGGCCATCATCGAGAGTTGTCCGACCCGTCTCTTCCTGCCGAACGAGCGGGCGATAGAGCCGCAGATCACGGCCATCTATCGCCGCTTCGGTCTCAACGACCGGCAGATCGAGATTCTTTCCCGCGCGACGCCGAAGCGCGACTACTACTGTCAGTCCCGCCGCGGCAATCGCCTGTTCGAGCTCGGACTCGGCGAGGTGGCGCTTGCTCTGACCGCGGCGTCCTCGAAGTCCGACCAGGCCCTGATCGAACGCACCCTGGCCGAGCACGCCCGTGAGGGCTTCCTCGGCGGCTGGCTTGTCGCCCGCGGCGCAGCCTGGGCCGCCGACCTCATCCCCGACCTCAACACAGGAGAATCGTCATGATTTCTGTCCGTCGTTTCGGTGTGCTGATTGCGACCGCCGTCGTCATCGGGGGCAGTGCGCTGCCGGCGGTCGCTCAGATGACCGTCTTCGATCCCAGCAACTATTCGCAGAACCTGCTGACGGCGGCGCGCACCCTGCAACAGGTCAACAACCAGATCCTGTCGCTTCAGAACGAAGCGCAGATGCTGATCAATCAGGCGCGTCATCTCACAAGTCTGCCGTACTCCTCACTGCAGCAGCTGCAGCAGTCCATCGGCCGGACCCGGCAATTGCTCGGTCAGGCGCAGAACATCGCCTACGACGTCCAGCAGATCGATCAGGCGTTCTCGACGACCTATGCGCCGGCGTCAGCGAACCAGTCGGATTACGCGCTGATCGCCAATGCCCAGGTACGCTGGCAGAACTCGGTGGCAGGCCTGCAGGACGCACTACGCATCCAGGCGACGGTGGTGGGCAACCTCGACACCAACCGCACCGAGATGTCCGCCCTCGTCGATGCGAGCCAAGGGGCGACTGGGGCGCTGCAGGCAGCCCAAGCTGGGAACCAGCTCCTTGCGCTCCAGGCACAGCAGCTCGCCGACCTGACGGCAGCCATCGCCGCGCAGGGCCGCGCCCAGAGCCTCGAAGCGGCCGCGCGGGTTGCTGCGCAGGATCAGGCGAGGGAGCAGCTTCGGCGTTTCCTCACGCCCAATCAGGGTTATCAGCCCTCGACCGTCCGGATGTTCCATGAGTGAGCCCGCCGCCACGTGGGCGCGTTGCACGGAGTGAGAGACGATGGGCGGCACAGGCGTCATCGACCGGTTCCTCGAAGTCTTTACCAGCTACATCGACAGCGGCTTCGGGCTGCTGGGCAGTGAGGTCGGGTTTCTGGCGGCCACGCTGGCCGCTATCGACCTGACACTGGCCGCGCTGTTCTGGGCGTGGGGGAGGGATGAGGATGTCGTCGCGCGCCTCGTCAAGAAGACCCTGTTCATCGGCGTCTTCGCCTACCTGATAGGCAACTGGAACAGCCTCGCCCGCATCGTCTTCGAAAGCTTTGCGGGTCTGGGCCTAAAAGCCTCCGGCACCGGCCTGTCGGTGGGGGATTTCCTGCGGCCGGGGCGGGTCGCCCAGGTCGGTCTCGATGCGGGGAGGCCTATTCTAGACTCGATCTCGGGTCTCATGGGCTTTGTCAGCTTCTTCGAGAACTTCATCCAGATCGCCGTATTGCTCTTTGCCTGGGTGGTGGTGTTGCTCGCCTTCTTCATCCTCGCTGTCCAGCTCTTCATTACCCTGATCGAGTTCAAGCTCACGACCTTGGCGGGCTTCGTGCTGATCCCGTTCGGGCTCTTCGGCAAGACGGCGTTCCTCGCCGAGCGCGTGCTGGGCAATGTCGTCTCCTCGGGCGTGAAGGTTCTGGTGCTGGCCGTCATCGTCGGGATCGGCTCGACCTTGTTCTTGCAGTTCACCTCGGGATCAGGCGGCGCTCAGCCCTCCATCGAGGACGCCATGGCGCTGGTGCTGGCCTCCCTGGCGTTGCTGGGTCTCGGCATCTTCGGGCCCGGCATTGCCAACGGCATCGTCTCCGGCGGTCCCCAACTCGGGGCCGGCGCGGCGGTGGGGACCGGCCTGGCTGCCGGCGGCCTCGGCGTCGCGGCAGGCGCCATTGCCGCAGGCGGCGCGAGCGCCGTAGCCGGGGCGGCGCGCGGCTCCGCGGCGCTCGCCGGCGGGGCGGCGGCGGCCTATCGCAGCGGCGGCCTGTCCGGCGTGACCGTGACGGGAATGTCCGGTGCGGTCAGTCCGCTCCGCCGGGCAGGTTCGAGCCTCGCGAGCAACTTCGAAGCGGGCGGTCGCACCGCTGCCGGCGGTGCCGAGGCTGAAGCCGCGCCTGAACCGCGCGACGCGGCGCCTGCCTGGGCGCGCCGCATGCGCCGCAGTCAGGCCGCGAGTCATGGCGCCTCGGCCGCCGCTCATGCCGTCCGCTCCGGCGATCATGGCGGCAGCGGATCCTCCATCGATCTCTCCGAAGGGAACCGTTGATGTTCAATCGTTCTTCCGTGCGCTACGGCCATACGCCGGTAGCGGAGACGCCTTATCAGAAGGCCGCGCAGGTCTGGGATGACCGCATCGGCTCGGCGCGGGTGCAGGCTAGGAACTGGCGGTTGATGGCATTCGGTTGCCTGGTCCTGGCGACCGGCTTGGCCGGCGGTCTCGTCTGGCAGGCGGCCCGCGGCACGATCACGCCCTGGGTCGTTCAAGTCGACAAGTTCGGTCAGGCCCAGGCTGTTGCGCCCGCCGATGCCTCTTACCGGCCGTCAGATCCGCAGATCGCCTTCCACCTGGGACGCTTCATCGAAGATGTGCGCGGCCTGCCGGCCGACGCCGTCGTGCTGCGCCAGGGCTGGCTGCGCGCCTACGAGTTCACAACCGATCGCGGCGCCGCCGCGCTGAACGACTATGCCCGCCGCAACGATCCCTTCGCCAAGTTCGGCAAGATCCAGATTTCCGTCGAAGTCTCGAGTGTTATCAGAGCCTCGCCGGAAAGTTTCCGCGTGGCATGGACCGAGCGCCGCTACGAGAGCGGCCAGCTCGCGGGCACCGAGCGCTGGACCGCCATTCTCACCATCGTGATCGAGACGCCGCGCGACGCCGATCGCCTGCGCAAGAACCCGCTGGGTGTCTTCGTCAATGCCATCAACTGGTCGAAGGAGCTCGCACAATGATGCAGCCAAGACGTACCGTGCCGCCGACCCGAATGACGTCTGTCGTTGCAGCCTGCCGAGGCGCCGCGCGGCCCGCCATGCTGATTTCCCTGATCTCGATCGCGGGGTGCGCCTCGACCAAGCCACCGCAGATCAGCTACGACGAGAGCGTGCCACCGCTCCCTGTATCGTCGGTTCCCATCGACGATCGGCCGCGGCCGTTGCACGTTCCGCCGTCTTGGACTCCGGCGCGCGGCGGCGGCACGGTGGAAGCGAAGGAGCCGATCGCCCGGGTCGAAGCCGCCAACGGCGCCGCGCGCATCGAGCCGCGCCGCGAGGGTTATTTCAACGCCGTGCAGGTCTTCCCCTACAGTCCAGGCGCCCTCTATCAGGTCTACGTCGCGCCAGGACAGGTCACCGACATCGCCCTCGAGCCGGGCGAGCAGCTCACCGGGTCCGGGCCGGTCGCGGCTGGCGACACCGTGCGCTGGATCATCGGCGACACCGAAAGCGGCAACGGCGATACGCGTCGCGTCCACATCCTGGTCAAGCCGACCCGTCCCGCCATCGAGACCAACCTCGTGGTCAACACCGACCGGCGTACCTATCTGATCGAGCTGCGCGCCCACGAGCGGCCCTACATGCCGTTGGTTGCCTGGTTCTATCCGGAAAGCCGAAGCAAGAGCATTCGCGCCGCCCCACCGACGCCGGTCCTGCCTGACATCGCGCAGCGCCGTTACCGGTATGCGATCGACGGCGACAGGCCACCCTGGCGGCCGGTCAACGCCTATGACGACGGCCGCAAGGTTTACATCGAGTTCTCGCCGGGCATCGTTCAGGGCGAGATGCCGCCGCTCTTCATCGTCAGTCCGGACGGCAAGCCGGAGATCGTCAACTACCGCACTTACGGAAACGTGCTGATTGTCGACCGGTTGTTCGCCGCGGCCGAGCTGCGGCTGGGCGGTGAGAGCCAGCAGAAAGTCCGGATCGTCCGCGCTGACGGCAGGTCATAGCGATGACGGATCAATCAGCATTTGACTCCCCCACGACGGCTGCACGACCCTTCAGGCTGCGGTCGGAAGGGCCGCGCGTCACGCGTCTTTCACGCAATGTCCTGATCGGCGGCACCGCGCTGGCCTTGATCCTGATTTGCGGTGCCGTGCTGTGGGCCTTGCAGGGCGATCGGCTGCGCGGATCTGCACCCCAGGAGCTCTACACCATCGATCGGCCGCGCATGGCCGATGGCCTTGCCGGATTGCCGCGCGATTACGCCGGAGTCCCTCGTGACGTCCCGCCGCTTGGGCCGCCGCTGCCCGGCGATCTCGGCCGGCCGATCGTGGCAGCCCAGGCCCAGTCCGGTCTGTCCGCACCCGATGCGGAGCAGCAGCGGCGTGCCCAGGAGATGGAAGCAGCCCGCGTCAGCCGCCTGTTTGCCCCAGGCAATCGCCAGCAACAGTCCGTTGGCGCGGGTTCGAGTCCGTCTCCGGGATCGACATCCGTGACTGTGCCACCGGCCGATGAAGCGGCCATCCAGAACGCTCAGGATCGCAAGCTCGCCTTCATGAACGCGCCCGTCGATCGTCGCACGACGAGCCCCGATCGCCTGGGGCGGCCCGCATCGCCCTATGTCTTGCAGGCCGGGACCGTCATCCCGGCGGCCCTAGTCACTGGCCTCCGGTCTGACCTGCCTGGCCAGATCACGGCGCAGGTGACGGAGAACGTCTATGACACGCCCACTGGCGGATCGCTGCTGATTCCCCAAGGCGCCAGGCTGATAGGTGTCTACGACAGCCAGGTTTCCTTCGGACAGTCGCGCCTTCTTCTGGTCTGGACGCGTCTCATCCTGCCCAATGGCTATTCGATCGTGCTCGAGCGTCAGCCTGGCGCGGATGCCAGTGGCCAGGCCGGCTTGGAGGATGGCGTCGATCATCACTGGGGCGCCCTGTTCAAGGCGGCGCTGCTCTCGACCATCCTGGCCGTCGGCACCGAGCTGGGGTCCGACCAGAACGACAGCGACATCGTTCGCGCCTTGCGCCGCGGCACAGGCGACACCCTGAATCAGGCCGGCCAGCAGATCGTGCGGCGTAATCTTAACGTCCAGCCGACGCTGACCATTCGTCCCGGTTATCCCGTGCGAGTGATCGTGACCCGCGATCTCGTGCTTCAGCCTTATCGCGGGTAGGAGACGACGATGTCCAAGCTGCGATTGGGCGGCATCCTGGACGAGAAGCCGGTGAAGCTGACGGTCGACCTGCCGGCGGCAATCCATCGCGACCTCCTAGCCTACGCCGAGGTGCTCGGCCGCGAGACCGGACAGGCGATCGATCCGACAAAGCTCGTGGCGCCCATGCTGGCGCGGTTCATGGCGACGGACCGCGCCTTTGCCAAGGCACGCAAAGCCGCTCGCGGGGTTGGAGCGACCGGCCTAGGCCGAGAGACTAAGTGATTAAGGTCGGATTGTGATGCTCCCGCAGCAGGTCGAGGAAACGCGCCAGGGCGGGATTCTTGTTGGCGTCATCCCAGCACGCGGTGAAAGAGACGTAACTGGGACCGGACGCGTCGCGCACCTCGCGATAGACGACACCAGAATAAGCCAGCCCGGCACACGACTCGCAGTGAACGCTGATCCTGTGGCCTGTTTTCAGCATGGCCAGGATGCTCTCGCTGCTGACGTCCCAGCTCGCGATGTCGGGTGCCTCGCCCGGTGCCGACAGCTTCTGCACGATGATGTTGCGCATGTCCGGCCCTGGATCGCGCCGGCTCAGCAGGAAAAACTCGCCCTTGAGATCGGTCCAATAGATCATGTCGTTGCTTGTCAGGCGATGCCCAGCGGGCAGGGCAACGATGATCCGTTCGGACCACAGCAGCATCGACGGTCCGCCATGGTCCCTGGCCTCGCCCACGACGATAACGATGTCCAGGTCGCCCATTCGAAGTCCATCGAAGAGCCCGGCGCGAGACCGTTCGACGACATTGATCTCGATGTGCCGAAACGCCTCGATGTAGCCGGCAAGGACCGCGCGCAGCTTGCTGGCCGACAGCGATGTGCAGAAGCCCACCGTAATGTCACCGGATTCACCGCGGCCGGCCGAGCGGGCGGTCGAAACCATTCGGTCCATTTGCTCGAACAGACGTCGTGCCGCTCGCACGACGTCGACGCCGGCCGGCGTGACACGCACGCCACCGCTGAAACGTTCGAACAGCTCGACGCCGAGCTGCTCTTCCAGTTGGCGGATTCGCCGACTGAGCGTCGACTGCCTGAGATTCAGGGCCGCCGCCGCCCGCCTGAAGCTTCCGTGCTCGGCCGCCGCGATGACGGTGCGGAGAGGCCCCGGCTCGATGGTCATCGGATGACCTCCGTGCAGCGACTTCATGACGCTCGGCCGCAGCCGTCGGCCTCTTCGGCCGGCGGCGCGGCACTGGGCGTGTGCCTGGTGTGAGCGAGCTATGCCGCCAGCGGGACCACCGGACTCCAAAGCGCGGGCCCCTTGAACTGACCCGCGGCGCGGATCCGGCCGAGACTGTCGGTCGAGACCTCGAGGTAGCCTGCCACGGCGAGCGATCGGCCGAACGCCTTGGGTTGGCCGAGCCGGCGCAACGGCCACGAGGCGCGACGCAAAATGCGCTCCATACGCACGTCGGTGACGGTGACGATATCGGTCAGCCCTCGGGACAGGCCGAACTCGATCATGCCGGCGAACAGCTCGTAGGTCGCCTTGGCGATCCCCTGGCTCGCCAGCGGGCCCGCATGGTCGGGATCGAGCCCGAATCGGCTGCTTTCCCAGATGAGCGGGCTGGCGGGTGCTGCGCCGCCGTCGAGCAGCGCGGCGAACGTGTCGCGCAGCATGGTGGGACCGGTGGTCGGCAGTAGCCGGACGCAACCGGTGACCGCGCCGTTGGCGCTCCGCTGCAGCAGGTAGCAGGGGGCCAGTGAGTCGAATTCGTCGACCTCCATGTCGCCGCTGGCCTGGACATCCCAGTCCAGCCTTTGCTTGAAGACGCGGTAGCGCAGTCGATGCATCTCGGCAAGCTGGTCCAAGAATTCGCCGCATCGATCGAACGTTATCAGCTGAATCATATGTCGCCTCCGTCCGGTGGGGGAATGCCATCGAGTAGAGGCGGGGACCGGGCCGCGATACATCCTGTGCGAGTGCACAGGTTGACTATATCTCGTCTCTTACTCCGCGTGCGGCCGGGAGGCGGCCAGTCGCGCGACAGCTTGGCAGATCGAGTGCACGCCGAGCTTTGCCTTGGCATTATCTAGATGAAAAGCGGCTGTGCGGCGGGTGATGCCGAGGATCTGGCCTATGTCCCAAGCGCTCTTGCCCCGCGCCGCCCATTCCAAGCACTCGAGCTCTCGTGGCGAAAGGGCAACGCCGTCCACCAACCGATCGGTGACAACTTTTCGGCGCGCATGCGCGTGGAAGTAGAGAGCCATGAGCTGGAGGACGCGTCCATTGCGCTCGATGCAGCGCTGGAACACGGGACCTCGCTCTTGGGATGCATAGGTGATGGCGGCTATGGGCCCACGGCCGTCATGGATGGGAATCGTAAATCCGTAGCGGATGCCGAAGAAGGCCGCGTCATCGAGAAGCTCAAGTTGCTGAGGAGACAGGGTTGACGGGGTTACCCCTGGACCCCATTCGAACGGCTCAGGATTGCTAAGCGCTTGAGCAATGACCGGGTCTAGGCGCTCGTAGTGGCTTTGCAGGTAGTGTGTTGTCCACGCTGTTGGATAATTCGAAATAAGCCGCGCGCCGCTCCCTGCTGCTCGCGGCAATGCCAGATAGGCAAAACACGCCAAGTCGACTGCCGCTGCAGCCGCTTCCATCGTGAGGCGGAGCGCTCGTTCATCGGAACTCGCCGCAAGACTATCGATGAAGGTCTGGAAAATTCGGTGCATGTCAGATAGGAACAGGAACCTTAGGCTTGCGGGCGGCTATCACGGTCGCCCTCTGAGTTGCGGCGAGTGAACGGCGGCGAGCCCCACGCCGCCGCCTGCGCCGCGCACCAGGACGATCGGGCCAGGCTTCAGTCCGGCTCGATCGACGAGCCCTTGGTTGCGGTGCGGTAGTCCATGCCAAGGCCGGCGTCGTCGTGCTCCTTGTGTCGGTCGGCACTCTGTGGCTGCCCTGCGGGACCTCCGCTTGCTCGGCGTAGCCGCTGTAGCGCAGCAGCGCGATGACCATTTCGCCAGATCTGAGATCCGTGTCGCCTTGGCCAACCTCGGCAACAATGCCGCAGCTTTCGTTGTCGGGCAGATCGGAAACGGTGGTTTCGTCTGGTACTTGCCCCCGATCAGCCGCGTGTCCTGGAAGGCGATGCCCGCGGCGCGGAAGGCGATCCGTACGCGCCTCAACCGCAAAGGCGGCTCGGGTAGACCCTTGACCTCCAAGACCTCCGGACCACTCCAGCGATGGCCGACCATAACTTCCTATCCCATGCCTGCCTATCGTCACTCTTGCGGATAACGCCACGGCTTGGCAGGCTGCGTTGCGCTCTCGTCGATGGTCCATTGCGGCAGGGCGAGGCCGGGCGTCACGTCGGAAAAGACCATGCGAAGGCGTGTGCCGATGCCGACCCGGCGCACCATCTCCGGCGGCGCCAGCGTGCCGTCCGGCAAAGCGAGGTTACCGACGACGCGCAAGGCCTCGTGCTCGCTCGGCTGGCCCTTCTGCGTATCGAGGTCGACTACCAGGATCAGATAGGGCGTATGACTCTTGAAGGCCGGCTGAATGGCGTGATGCACCTCGGTGTAGGAATGCACCGCGCCCTTGGCCTCGACCGGCACCCAGTCGGACTTCGGGTTCATGCACCACGGGCAGGCCGTGGTCGGCGGATAGCGTAGCAGATTGCACTTGGTGCAGCGCTGCAGGTGGAAGTTATGCGCAGCGCAATGCCTGAAGTAGGCGAGGTTCTCGACATCGAGGTCGTTGATGTCGAGCGGCATGTCGAGGTATTTGGCCTGGATCGCCATGGACGTGTCCCCTCTTCTCAGTCGCGCCGCATCACCATGGCCGACCCGGTGCCCGGGTTGGCCCAGCCCATGTTGGCCGTCAGTTCGCACTTCTTGACCTGGCGGCAGCCGCCCTCGCGATAGTCGTAGGTATGCTGCCGCTTGCCGTCGGGGCCCACCGGGCACGAATCGTCGGCGTCGTGGCGCAGCTGGCGCACGTTCTCGATCACCATGTTCAGCCCGTGCGTATAACCCTCGCACAGATGGCCGCCGCTGGTGTTGTTGGGCCGCCGCCCGCCCAGGCGGATCGTGCCGTCGCTGACATAGGCGCCGCCTTCGCCCTTCTTGCAGAAGCCGTAATCCTCGAGCTGCAGCATCGTGGTGAAGGTGAAGGCGTCGTACGAGCCGGTGGCGTCGATATCCTCCGGTCCGACCCCGGCGTTGGGCCACAGGATCTCCCGCGCATACTTGCCGGCGACGGTCGAGATCGGCCCGTGCTGGTAGTGCATGTCGAGGCGCGGCTTGCTGCAGCGGCCGACGACGCCGCGGATCAGCGTGCGCGGATGGCGGCAGTCGCGGGCCCGCTCTGCGCTCGCGACGACGAGCGCCGTGCCGTTGTCGGTCTCCACGCAACAGTCGAGCAGATGCAGCGGCTTGCAGATGATGCGGCTCGCCAGCACCTCGGCGACGCTCACCCGCTCCTTGTAGAAGGCCTTGGGATTGTTCGAGGCATGCTCGCTGTGGATCGCCTTGACGGCGGCGACCTGCTCGGGGCGCGTGCCGTAATCGTACATGTGGCGCATGAAAGTCGGGCTGAACATCTGGCCGGCGCTCTGCCAGCCGTAGGCGCGGCTGTGCAGCATGTCGCCCGACACGGGCGCCACCGCGCGCGCGCCGGTGCCGCCGATACGGACCTGGGAGAAGCCGTTCATCGCGCGAAAGATCACCACGACCTTGCACATGCCGGCCTCGATCAGTCCCATCGCCATGCCGACCAGCGCCTCCGTCGAGGAGCCGCCACCGAACACGTCCATGTAGAAGTTGGCCCGGATGCCGAGGTCGCCGGCGATGAACGTCGAGAAGGTCGAATCGCCCGATTGGTAGGACAACATGCCATCGACGTCGGATGGTTTCAGGCCGGCATCCTCGATCGCGTTGCGCACCGCCCAGGTGCCGAGCGCGCGGGTCGTCATGCCCGAGCCGCGCATGTAGGCCGTCTCGCCGACGCCGACGATGGCGTACTTGTCGCGCAGATATTTCGGACTCGTTGTGTCGGTCTCCGCCGGCATCGTCATGACGTCCTCCTCTTATTTCAGTTTGCGTTGCTGCCTATTGCCTCCATCCAAATGGTCGTCGAGAAACGTGCCGACCTTTGCAATAGCAACTTTTGCCGTTTCAAGGCGTGGCCAGAACCAATGCCAAACGTGAGGGACACCCTCAAACATTTCCAAAGTGACGTCTACGCCTGCAACTCGCGCTGCTTCGGCCAGCCGCATCGAGTCAGGCGCCAGCATTTCGGAAGTGCTTGCGTGTATCAACATTGGAGGCAGGCCGCGAAGATCCGCGAACCGTGGTGATGCCAAGGGATGGGTTGCCGGAATGGCTCCAAGATAGGACGAAGCGTAGGCTAAGATGTCTTCAGTCTTTACGAGTGGATCGTCAATTGTAGCGGGGGGCGGTGCAGTGGTGTCGCACGTCAAATCGACCCAAGGAGATAAACAGACCGCGGCTGCAGGCATGGCATCACCGGCACTAAGGGCGGCGACTAATGTCGCCACAGTGAGGCCGCCTCCGGCCGAGTCGCCCACAACGGCCAATCGCTGAGATCCGGTATCCTGGAGAAGTAGGCGATACGTGGCGACGGCGTCGTCGACTGCGGCGGGGAACGGATGCTCCGGGGCGAGGCGATAATCGAGCAACAGTACATTGGCACTTGCCGCAATGGCAATCGCGGCGGCCAGATGTCTATGCGATCGAGGAGATCCGATCACATATCCGCCGCCGTGTAGATATAGGACTGTGCGACCGTCGACTGGGTGCTCCGGGTCGACCAGCTCTCCGATCAATCCATTGCGTTCCCAGAGTCGAACCGTCGCGCCAGCCGGCAGGGTAAAGGCTCGTTCGGCGCGGTCGTAGGCCGCGCGCCGTTCCGCCACTGTCGCGCTAGACATTGACGGTTGCTTGCGAAGGAACGACATCAATGCTGTCAGATCATCCATCGCTGGCCTTCTTGAGAGGTTTGGGAGCGGATCGGCGCGCCTTCTGCGCCTAGGCTACTTCGAGCAAATGGTTGAATTCAGGCGGCGAAATCGAAGTCCGCGAGGTCGGGCGAGTTCATCTCCTCGCGGAAGCGCTCGAAGCCCCAGGGCCACAGCGCGGGATTGCCATTGCGGTCGAGGTACCAGCTCCGGCAGCCGGTCACCCAGACCGTGTTCTTCATGGCCTCGCGCAGAGCGACGTTGAAGCGGCGGGTCGCTTCCTCCTTCGGTGCCACCGAGCGGCATTTCCCGCCAAGCACCAAATCGGCGAGCTGCAGTATATAGGCCAGCTGAATCTCGGAGATCAGGACTACCGAGAAATTGCCGATCGGGCTGTTGGGACCGACCAGCATGAAGAAGTTGGGGAAGCCTGGCACCGCCACCGAGCGGTAGGCCTCATTGGCCTGCGCCCAGGCGTCGGCGAGGCGCCGACCACTCTCGCCCACCACATCCATCGGCCGCAGGAAGGCATGTCCGTCGAAGCCGGTCGCCAGCACGAGCACGTCCAGCTCATGCAGGACACCGTCCTTGGTCCGCACGCCACCCGCCTCGATCCGGTCGATGCCGTCGGTCACCAGCGCGACACTGGGTTTCTGCATCGCCGGATAGAACGTGTCCGACATGATCAGCCGCTTGCAGGTGGCGCGATAGTTGGGCGTCAGTCGCCGCCGCAGCTCGGGATCTGCCACGTTCTCCTCGAGGTTGGTGCGGCAGGCATCCTCGATCTTCCGCAGCTCGTCCTGGTCGCCGATTACGGCGCGCGCGAAGGTATCAACGAAGCGCGCCGACCAGAAATCGTAAGATTGCTGCAGCCGCTCCGGGGAGGTGTGGTACATCGCCTTCTCGGCCTCGCTATAGGCGGGGTTGGCGAGCGGTAGAATCCACTGCGCGGTGCGCTGAAAGAGCGTCAGCTTCGACACGGTATCGGCCAGAGCCGGTACGATCTGGATCGCCGTCGAGCCGGTACCGATGATCCCGATCCGCTTGCCCTCGAGCGGCACGGAATGATCCCAGCGCGCGGAATGGAAGCAAGCGCCCTCGAAGTCGCCGAGTCCCGGGATGTCGGGATAGGCCGGGTGATGCAGCACCCCGGTGGCACAGATGACGAAATCCACGACATCGGTGGCACCTCCCTTGATCGAGAGATGCCAGCGCCCGTCGCGATACTCCGCGCGTACGATCTCGCTGTTGAAGCGGAAGTGGCTGTCGAGTTCGTACTTCTTCGCCACGCCCTCGAAATAACCTTGGATTTCTGCGCCTGGCGAGAAGCGGTGCGACCAGTCGGCCTTCAGCTCGAAGGAATAGGCATAGACGTGGCTCGGCACGTCGCAGGACAGGCCGGGATAGGTGTTGTCCCGCCAGGTACCGCCCAACCCGCCGGCCTTCTCGTAGACCGCGAAGTCCCGGATGCCACGCTGCTTGAGCTTGATGGCCGTCAGGATGCCCGACATGCCCGCACCGATGATCGCAAAACGCTTGCTCACGCTTCCGCCTTTCGTTCAGCCTGGGGTCGCATAACCGCCGCTCACGCTCAACACTTGCCCGGAGATATGTCCAGCCATGCCGGGTGAGGCGAAGAACAGCACCGCATTGGCAATATCGGCGGCTCGGCCAACCTTGCCGAGAGGAATCACTTTTCTGGCTTTCTCCACTTGTTCATCGGAAAAGAAGGCATCACGGCCGACCCATAGGCTGCTGGCGCCAATCTCATCTGCGGCCGTCGGCAAGATCAGGCCTGGAGCTACAACATTGCACCGGATGCCGTGGCGGCCGTACTCCTTTGCAATCGCCTTCATGAAAGTATTTACGCCGGCTTTCGCGGCCCCATAGACTGTTTCGCGAGGCTCGCCAAAGCTGGCATCCGAGCTGACAGAGACAATCGCGCCCCCACCGGCGTCGATAAGCCGGGGCAATGCAGCTTGGGTACACAAGATCGTCGAAACTAGATTGATCTCGATCAGTCGCCGCCAGTGCATCGCCGACTGTCTAGCGAACGCTGACGGGCGGTCCCATCCGACGTTATTGACCAGGACATCGAGGCGTCCGTGTTCGGTCATCGTGCGCCCGATGAGCGCGTCTACATCTTCTTCCTTTGTCACATCCGCTGCTTGGAAGCTGATCCGCCCCTTGCCTTGCTTGGTGGCGTCCTTCAGTGTTCGCTGTGCCTGCTCTTCGTCGATGTCGGCAAAGACGATATTGGCGTCTTCCCGGGCCAAGGCAAACACGATGGCGCGCCCAATGTTGGACGCGCCGCCCGTGACCAGTACGGACTTGCCGCCGAGACCGATGTCGACCATTGGCTACTCAGCTGCGATCGCCAGGGGCGTTCCAACCGATGCGCCCACCTCCAACCCCTGGAGCCGGGGAAGAACCTCTCTTGCGAAGAGGCGCATATTCGCTTGAGCCATCTCGTGTGGCATTCCGCCAAAACTGAAAATCCCAATGAAACCGGCGCAATCGGTGAGATGTTGATATTGCAGCATCTGGTCGTAGACCTGCTGTGGCGTCCCGCGTACCTGCAGGTCCGCAAGGAAATTCACAAAGGCATCGACGCCGTGCTTTCGTATGTTCTGCGCTAAAGCGCCGTAGTACTCGTATCCTTTGATGTCAGCGAGACCTTCATTGTGAAACTCATAGTGATCAAGCGCTGAGCGGCTGTAGCCACGGGTGTACTTATCGTGCATTGCGTTCGCTGCTGCCGCATCCTCGTTGCAACAGATGAAGCACGCTACTATCGGCTTTGGCGGTTCTGCGTTGTTGTGAATTTCGCGATAGATTTCACGATAGGCGTTGAGCTCAGCGACTGTCTTGTCCCAAGGTTTCTGCGCGATGATCAAAAGACCGACGCCTAGCCGGGCCATGATACGGGCCGACTCCGGAGATACCGCTGAAGCGTAAACGCGTCCCTTGAAGCTGCAGTGCGGAGTTGGCCGAATCGCTGTCCTTGGTTGGCGGTAAAGCTCGCCTGCGCTCTCGATCCAACCCGTCTCCAAGGCGTTGAGAATCGCCTCAGAGTATTCCACAAATCGCTGACGGGACTCGCCCATAGGCGCACGAAAGCCATCGAATTCGATGCGCCCAAGTCCCCGCCCGATGCCCAGAATTGCCCTGCCGTCGGAAACGTGATCGAGGACGGAGACTTCTTCGGCCAGACGAACCGGATCGTGCCAGGGAAGCACCATGACCATAGATCCAAGTTTAACGCGCTTGGTGCGCCCGGCCATATAGGTCAGGAACTGCGCAACGTTGGGGCACATTGTGTAGTGGTCGAAGTGATGCTCGGCAGCCCAGATCGAATCGAAGCCAAGGGGTTCAGCGAGATCTGCCATCGCGACTTCATGACGGTAAACCTCACGGTCTGTCAGACCCGACAGGTTCTGAAAGAATGTGCTCATTCCGACATGCATCGCGGCGTTTCCTCAGATGTGGGGGCAATAGGTCAACGAAAAAAATTTCATGCTCCGCAGCGCCATCGGAAGTTCACTCTGGAAGAGGCGCGAAGACGCTGATTTGATGCTTGACTATTTCTAGCATTAATTAGAATTTGTGCCGTGTGCAATGCCAATCTGGAAGCGGATGGCGATTGCCTTATGTGTGAAGCGCAACCGCCGAGATCTTTCTTCGACGGGAACAGGGTGAATCGTTCGGCAGCGGTTTGAGTGCCGACCGCCTTGCGCTTCTCGATCGGGCGTTTCAGCCACGGTGAGGGGTGCGCGGTATGACCTACGATCTGAAGATTGTCGGCGGCAGTATTGTAGATGGCACGGGGCGGGAGCGATTCCGCGGCGACATCGGCGTAAAAGATGGCCGAATTGTCGCTATCGGCGAGATATCCGGCAAAGGTGGACAAACGGTCGATGCCAGCGGGTTGATCGTGGCGCCTGGCTTCGTGGACATTCACACCCACTATGATGCTCAGATCATGTGGGACCGGATGCTTAGCATTTCGCCTTGGCATGGCGTTACCACCGTCGTGATGGGGAACTGCGGCTTCGGCGTTGCGCCGACGCGGCCGGATCATCGCAATCTGATTCTTCGAACCTTGGAAAAAGTCGAGGGCATGAGCGTCGACGCGTTGGAGGCTGGGCTTGGGCCGAGTTGGCCCTTTGAATCGTTTCCTCAGTACCTCGACGCGATTGAGCGCCGAGGCAGTGCGATCAATGTCGGCGTTCTCATCGGTCATACGCCCGTGCGTTTTTACGTCATGGGGGAGGAAGCTGTCGAACGGCCGGCGCGGCCCGACGAACTAGCGCGTATGCGTGAACTGGTTCGGGAAGCGCTTGTCGCCGGGGCAGTCGGGTTCGCCACTTCGAAGGCTTCAACCCACGTAGGCTACGGCGGAAAGCCGGTTCCGAGCCGGGCTGCCGAAGTATCGGAGATAATTTCACTAGCCAAGGTGTTAGGTGAGGTAGGCAGCGGAATTTTCCAAGCGACCGTCGGTAAAGAGCTGTTCTTGGAAGAATTCGCGGAAATTGCGCGGGCGACCGGTCGTCCTGTCACCTGGACGGCATTGCTCACAGGGCTGTCACTCGGAGCGGGCGATCACCGAGAACAGCTTCGTCGATCTGAGGAGTTGGCGGCGGAGGGATTGCCAATCTTCCCGCAAGTAACGCCTCGCGCGCTTATGTTTGATTACCAGCTCAAGCAACCCTTTCTCTTCGAGCCGATGTCCTTGTTCAAGCCAGTTGCTGCGGCAGATCAAGAAGGCAAGCGGCGCATCTATGCCGATCCCGGCTTTCGAAATGCATTCGCCGACTTGATGGAGCGGGGCGCAAGAGAGTCCTTCCGGTCAGCGTTCGCAAAGACGGTCATTTCGCAGTTCAGCCCCGACCCCAAGTTGGAGGAACGGCTGTTGGTAGAGGTTTCACGAGAACGAAAAGTCAAACCAACTGACTTGCTGCTCGATCTCTCGCTGGCCACTAATTTGGACGCACGTTTTCGTATGCCGGTAGCAAATCATGACGAGGCCGAAGTTGAAGGGTTGTTGAAGAGTTCGTGCACAGTGATCGGCTTGTCGGACGCTGGCGCCCATGCAAGCCAACTTTGTGATGCCTGCCTGCCGACCTATCTCCTTGGCTACTGGGTTCGTGAGAAAGCGGCATTTTCGCTGGAAGAGGCCGTGCGAATGCTAACCAGCCGTCCGGCCGAAGTATTTGGGCTTTCAGATCGCGGCTTGATTGCCTTGGGCATGCCCGCGGACCTTGTGGTGTTTGATCCGGGGACGGTCGGTAGTGGCAAGGTTCGCCGGGTCTTTGACCTTCCGAGCGGCGCCGACCGTCTTGTTTCCGACGCAGAGGGCATTGAGGCCGTAGTTGTGAATGGCACCTTGGTGAGGCAATCCAATCGAGACCTCTTGAACCACTCGACATCGGTAATGCCGGGACGTCTATTGCGGCGTGGTCGAGCAGACGCGTAAAGGTTGAAGGAATCGCTCGCTAAGTCTCTCACTTAGTTCGAGTGGCGGAACCGTTTCAGGTCTCGAATGCAGTACATTCTTCTTGACGGCTCCGACTCATCACCAATAGGGTGACGCAAAATCAAATAAGTATTAGAAAAAAAGTCGACGGGTGGGGCGCTGGATGTGAGCAATCATTTCTCTAAAGCGTGTTTGTATCAGGCTTGCTCGGTCGTGTTGCCTGGCCTGCAGCTGCCTAGCATAACTATGATCGCACGAATCAGCAGATAGTCAGACGTGCAGCTGAGGCGTTGAAAGGCAGTTAAAGTTGGATGAAGTTTCGATTCTCGGCGTCGCCACCTTGTCCAAGAAGTTCGGCGGCGTCACTGCTGTGCAGGATGTCTCGGTCGACGTGCCGCGCGGCGGTATCCTGTCGATCATCGGTCCCAACGGCGCCGGCAAAACTTCGCTCCTGAACATGATTTCGGGTTTCTACAAGCCTGACACCGGTCGCGTCGTGCTCGAAGGTCGTGACATCACCCAGAAGAAGCCGAGCGACATCGCCGCCCTGGGAATCGGGCGCACCTTCCAGAACATCGCCCTGTTCAGCGGGCTCACCGTCCTCGACAACCTGATGCTCGGCCGCCACGTGCGCATGAAGTCGGGTGTGCTGTCGAGCGTCATCTATTGGGGCATGGCCCAGAAAGAAGACATCGCCCATCGCGAGGCGATCGAGGAAATCATCGAGTTCCTGAAGTTGCAGGATCTGCGCAAGCAGCCGACCTCGGCGCTGGCCTATGGCCTGCGCAAGCGCGTCGAGCTGGGACGGGCGCTGGCGTCGGAGCCGAAAGTGCTGCTGCTCGACGAGCCGATGGGCGGCATGAACCAGGACGAGAAGGAAGACATGGCGCGCTACGTCCTCGACGTGAACCAGGAGCGTGGCGTCACGGTCGTCCTGATCGAGCACGACATGGGCGTGGTCATGGATATTTCCGACAGGGTCGTGGTTCTCGACCGCGGCCGGTGCATCGCCACGGGCACGCCCGATGAGATGCAGCGCCACCCCAAGGTGATTGAGGCCTATCTCGGCACGTCCAAAAGCGGAGGCCGTGTATGAGTCTCGTCGACTCCCCGAAGACCGACACATTGCCCAAGCTTGTGGCGCGTAACGCCGCCGCCGATCCGGGCGGCGCGGGCATGCGCGAAAAGACGCGCGGCGTCTGGCAGACCTATACCTGGGCCGATTATCAGGACCATGTGCGCGATTTCGCCCACGGCATGGCTTCGATGGGCTTCAAGCGCGGCGACAAGCTCTCGGTCGTGGGCGACAACCGGCCGCAGCTCTATTTCGCCCAGGTCTCGGCCCAGGCCCTGGGTGGTGTTTCGGTGCCGGTCTATCAGGATTCGATCGCGTCGGAGTTGGTTTACGTGCTCAACCACGCGGAGACCTCAGTGATCGTGGCCGAGGATCAGGAGCAGGTTGACAAGGCCCTGTCGCTCAAGGACCAGCTGCCCAGATTGCGTTCGATTGTGTTCGACGATCCACGCGGCATGTGGGCCTACGACGATCCGATCCTGTGCTCGTTCGAGAGCGTGATGGAAGCGGGCAGAGCGTTCGGAAAAGCGAACCCGGATTTTTACGCCAAGGAAGTCGCCAAGGGTGCGGCTGGCGATACGGCGATGATCGCCTACACATCGGGCACGACCGGCGCGCCCAAGGGCGCGATGCTGAGCCACCGCAACATGATCGCGACGGCCGAGGCCTTCGTCGAGGTGAACGAGATCAAGCCGGGCGACGATTGGCTGTCCTACCTGCCGATGGCGTGGGTCGGCGACGCAGCCTTCTCGCTCGGTATGGCGTTGGTCGCGAAGGCCACGGCGAACTGTCCGGAGAATCCAGAGACCGTGCAGCGCGACCTGCGCGAGCTTGGCCCCGACGCGGTGCTGGCGCCGCCGCGCATCTGGGAAAACATGCTGACCACGATGCAGGTGAAGACAGACGACGCCTCGCCGCTCAAACGCCGTACCTTCGAGCATTTTCGTGCATTAGCCGAGCGCTGCGAGCTGAAGCGCTCTGACGGCAATGCACTGTCGATCGTGGAGCGGCTGGGCTTGGCGGTAGGCCAGATCCTGGTCTACGGCCCCGTCCGTGATCAATTGGGGCTGCGCAATGCCCGCTGGTGCTACACCGGCGGTGCTCCACTCGGACCCGATACCTATCGTTTCTTCCGCTCCTTCGGCATCAACCTCAAGCAGATCTACGGAGCCACCGAGGCCACGGCGATGATCGCTTGCCAGGCCGATGCCGAGGCCAACCCCAACACGGTCGGCCGGCCGATCCCGAGGGTCGAGGTCAAGATCGACGATCGCGGCGAGGTCATGCTGAAAGGGCCCAACGTTTTCAAGGGCTACTTCAAGCAGGAGGAGGTGACGCGCGACACCGTGACCCCCGACGGCTGGCTGAAGACGGGCGACGCCGGCTTCTTCGACAAGCAGGGCCACCTCGTGATCATCGATCGCGCCAAAGATGTCGGAAAGCTCACCGATGGCTCGGCTTTCGCGCCGCAGTTCATCGAAAACAAGCTGAAGTTCAGCCCCTTCATCCGCGAAGCCGTCGCCTTCGGTGACCAGCGGCCTTTCGTGGCCGCGATGATCGCCATCGACATGCAGACTGTCGGGACCTGGGCCGAGAAGCGCGGCATTGCCTACACCAGCTTCATGGACCTCAGCCGCAAGGGCGAGGTGGCGACGCTGATCGGCGAGGAGATCGCCAAGGCCAATGCCACGCTGCCGGACATGCAGCAGGCCAAGCGTTACCTGCTTCTCAACAAGGAACTCGAGGCCGACGATGCCGAGATGACACGTACCCGCAAGGTGCGCCGTAAGTTCGTGGCCGAGAAATACGCCAACGTCATCGACGCCTTCTATGGCGGCGAGAACAGCGCCGAGGTCACCGTGGAAATCACTTTTGAGGATGGTCGCAAATCGACCATGACATCCATCATCGCCATCCACGACCTGGTATCGGCCCCGCCGGTGCGTCGGGCGGCTTGAGGAGAGGCAATGTCAGAAGATCTGGGCTTTCTCTTCGCGTTGTTGCTGAACGGCGTCTCGATCGGGCTGATGTATTCGCTGATCGCCTTGGGGTTCGTGCTGGTCTACAAGGCGACCGACGCCATCAATTTCGCGCAGGGCGAGTTCGTCATGCTGGCCGGCCTGATCGTGGCGATGATGCTGTCGTTCGAGGGCATGCCTCTCGCCGTCGCCGTCATCGTGACGCTGGCGGTGATGATCGGCTTTGGCTTCGGGCTGGAACGCGTCGTGTTGCGGCCACTGCTCGGCCGCCCCGTCGTCGCCGTGATCATGGCGACCATCGGCCTCGCTGCCGTCCTGCGTGGCCTGGGTCCGGTCATCTTCGGCAGCGAGACGCGGGCCGTGTCGCTTCCGATCGGCGACGAGCCGATCGTGCTGGGACCGGCCAGCCTGCCGCCGATCCAGGTCGCGGGCGCGGTGGTCGCCATCGCCTTCTTCCTGGCATTCAGCTGGTTCTTCAAGAAGAGCCGGATGGGCGTTGCCATGCGGGCGGTGGCCGACAATCAGCAGGTGGCGCAAGCCATGGGCATCAATGTCGAGCGCTATTTCGCGCTCGCCTGGGCGATGGCCGGCGTCGTGTCGGCCCTGGGCGGCATCGTCTGGGGCAGCATGCTGGGCGTCGACGTGCACCTGGCGCTGGTCGGGCTGAAAGTGTTCCCGGTCGTGATTTTGGGCGGCCTCGATTCGATCGGCGGTGCGCTCGTGGGCGGTTTGATCATCGGCATCGTTGAAAGCCTCGCCGCCGGCTACCTCGACCCCTATGTCGGCGGCGGAACCAAGGATTTCGCGCCGTACGTGCTGATGATCCTGGTCCTCATGATCCGGCCCTACGGCATTTTCGGCAAACGCAAGATCGAGCGTGTGTAGACCATGTTTCATCGCGAGTCCGGAGTCTTCAAAACGACCTACCGCGCCGACATGGCGCTCTATCCGCTGCCGATCGCGAAATGGACGGTCGGTGTGCTGGCGCTCATTTTCATCGTGATCGTCCCGCTCACCGTCCATGAATACTACCTGTCGATCCTCAATCTGATCTTCATCGCCATCGTCGGCGCGCTCGGCCTCAACATTCTCGTGGGCTATACCGGCCAGATCTCGATCGGCCATGCCGCCTTCATGTCGGTCGGCGCCTATACCGCGGCCAATCTTGCCGTCAGGCTGGGCCTGCCATTCTGGATCACGCTGCCGGCGGGCGGCATGATGGCGGCGGTGATCGGCGTCATCGTCGGCATGCCGAGCCTGCGCATCAAGGGCCTCTATCTCGCGATCGCGACACTGGCGGGCCAGCTCATCATCGAATGGACCATCAATCACGTGCCGGCGATCTCAGGCGGCGCCCAGGCCTCGATCCAGGTCGAGCGGCCGAGCCTGTTCGGCGTCAGCTTCAACACCCAGGGCCACCTTTATTTCTTCCTGCTGTTCTTTGCCGTGCTGGCGATCGTGGCGACGCTCAACCTGGTGCGCAGCCGCATCGGCCGGGCGTTCGTGGCCGTCCGTGACCAGGACATCGCGGCCGAGATCATCGGCATCGATATCTATCGCTACAAGCTGATGGCGTTCGCCATCTCGTCCTTCTATGCCGGGGTCTGCGGTGTGCTCTACACCTACTATTTCGGCATTGCCAACTACGAGCAATTCCAGCTCATCGTGTCGATCGACTATCTCGCCATGATCATCATCGGCGGATTGGGCTCAGTGCTCGGATCCATCCTGGGGGCGGTCTTCGTGACCTTGCTGCCGATCGTGATCCGTATTTTGATGGAGAATATCGGGTCGCTGTTCTTCACCGGCGCCGAAATGGCGAATGTTATCTCAGGCCTGCGGCTGGGCGTGTTCGGCGGCCTGATCATCTTTTTCCTGATCGTCGAGCCCGAGGGGCTCAATCGACTGTGGAGGAATATTCGGAGCTATTTCCGAGTTTGGCCCTTCTCTTACTAGAGTGGGGCGTTGCGGCGAAGCGAAAGGAGGAACCCATGACAAAGTTTGTTAGGAGTTGGCTGGGGATCGCGGCGACCACTGCGACCTTGGCATTCGGCGGCGGCCAGGCCTTAGCGCAGAAGGAACTCGTGTTCGGGTTGCAGTGCGACCGGACCGGTCCGACGGCCACCGTGGGCGTAAACCTGTGCCCCGGCTATCACGACTACATCGCCCTGGTGAACAGCAAGGGCGGTGTCGAAGGCTTCAAGATCAAGGTCCTCGAGGTCGACAACGAGTACAAGGTGCCGCCCGCGATGGAGGCGCATGAGCGTTTCAAGAAGGAGGGCGCGGTTCTCGAGGGTCTCTTCGGCACCGCCTCGACCATGGCGCTGACCAAGAAGCTGGAGGAGGACAAGATTCTCGGCACTTCGCCTGGCTTCGGCACGGCGTCGGCCGCCGACGGCAAGCGCTTCCCCTACACCTTCCCGATCGCGGCCAGCTACTGGTCGCAGGCCGGTGCGGCGGTGGCGTTCGCCAAGGAAAGGCTGGGCGGCAACCTGAAGGGCAAGAAGATCGCCTATCTCTTCTACGACAACCCGGCCGGCAAGGAGCCGCTGCCGATCCTCGAGGACCTCGCCAAGTCCGAGGGCTTCGAGATGCGCACTTTCGCGGTGCCGGCACCTGGCGTCGAGATGGGCGCCCAGATCCTCGATATCACCGGCCGCTTCAAGCCGGATTTCATCATCACCCACCTGTTCGGGCGATCGCCATCGGTTTCCATCAAGGAACTGAAGGGCAAGGGCTTTCCGCTCAGCAAAGTGGTGGCCTTCGTGTGGGGCAGCGCCGAGGCCGACATCATCGCGGCCGGCGGCATGGCCGTGGCCGAAGGTTACAACGGCATCCAGTTTGCTGGCGTCGGCAAGGACTTCCAAGTCATCAAGGACATCGAGGCCATGTACAAGGCGCAGGGCAAGCCCGTGCCGAAGGAATTGGACTCGACCGTCTACTATAATCGCGGTGTCTTCATCGCGGCGATGCATACCGAGGCCGTGCGCAACGCCATCAAGGTCAAGGGCGGTGCGGCGCCGACCTCGGAAGAGGTCAAGAAAGGCATGGAGGCGATCAAGGGCTTCACCCTGGGTGGCCTGGTGCCACCGATGGAGATCACCGCGGCCGATCACGAGGGCGGCGGCTGGGTCCAGATCTGGACGGTCAAGGGCGGCAAGCTCGTCAGGGACAAGGACTGGTTCCAGGGTTATCGCGAGATCATCAAGAAGCATCTGGCGGCAGAAGCCTCGAAGTCCTGAACCAAGGAACGGGCGGGCGGCGGGAAACCGCCGCCTGACATCCCATGCTCTCGATCAACAATATCGAAGTCGTCTACGACCGCGTCATCCTCGTCCTCAAGGGCGTGTCGATCGACGTGCGCGAAGGTGCCATCACGACGTTGCTGGGCGCCAACGGCGCCGGCAAGACGACGACGCTCAAGGCGATCTCGGGGGTGCTGCGCAGCGAGCGCGGCGAGGTCACCAAGGGCACGATCCAGATCGGCGACCGTCGCATCGACGGCATGCGGGCCCACGACGTCACGCGGCTCGGCCTTGCCCAGGTGTTCGAGGGTCGGCGCGTGTTCGAACATCTGACCACGGAGGAGAATCTGATCGCCGGTGGCCACGTCCAGAAGGACGGCGGCTCGGTAAAGCAGGGGATCGACATGGTCTACACCTACTTCCCACGGCTGAGGGAGCGGCGGCACCAGCAGTCCGGCTATCTGTCGGGCGGTGAGCAGCAAATGCTGGCGATCGGCCGGGCATTGATGAGCCGGCCCAAGGTCGTGCTGCTGGACGAGCCGTCGCTCGGCCTGGCGCCCATGCTGGTCGAAGAGATCTTCGGCATCGTTAGCCGCCTGGTGCAGCAGGAGAAACTCTCGGTTCTCCTGGTCGAGCAGAACGCTACCATGGCGCTGTCCGTGGCCGACCACGGCTACGTCATGGAGAACGGTCGCATCGTGCTCGAGGGGCCGGCCGACAAGCTACGCGACAATTCCGACATCAAGGAATTCTACCTCGGCCTGAACGAAGGCGGGGCGCGCAAATCCTACCGCGACACCAAGCATTACAAGAGGCGCAAGCGCTGGCTGTCGTGACATTCTGTTGCGCGTTGTGAAAGTCTTGGACAACGTACAACGCGAGCCTTCAACGCGAACTGCCAGGTCAATGCAAGGTACCGTGGGCCCAATCGCTCAGGAACGAGCGCGCCGCCCTCTCGAGGAGCTTTCGGGCTGATCATCGCTCAATCCAACACCCTTTAGGACGACTTCGCAGAATTTCCGAGCTAGCTCGGGAATAGGCATACGATCTGATCGATACCACGTAACCGCCCAGTTCATTGAACCGAGAATCATCAAACGTAGAATAGTCAGGTCGACATTCTTGCGAATCGCTCCAGAGCGCTGTCCCTCGGAAAGAAGCTGCCCCCAGTATTCGCCATACGCGGCGCGAAGCTTCCGGTTCTGGCGTTTCACAGCCGGGGGTGCCTGCTCGAACACGCGTATGTTCGCCGATGTATAGTCGCCTTGCTGCAAAAGCATCGTAAGGTGAGCCGTCACTGCGGCTTCAAGCTTTTCGCTGAATGCAGAGGAAGCGGGCAAAGACCCGACGGCGAGACGGGCAGCGGAAAACACGCGAGTTATACCGACATCGAGCACTTCCTGCAGGATGTCGTCTTTTGACTCGAAGTAATAGTAGATGCTACCGCCTTGCATTCCTGCAGTCATCGCAATGTCGTTAATGGTCGTCCCAGCATATCCGTTGAGACTGAATGCACGTGCTGCTGCATCGAGGATGCGCTGCTTGGTGATCGCCGATTTCGGATGGGACGCACGACGAGACCGGGCCGACACTCCTTGACTCACTAAAAACCCCCATTTTGGGCCAGCATGGATTGGCTCCAACGCAACAAGACTGCGGCATTTGCCGCCGGATTAGGCAGGCGATGCGCCATTTTGGAAATGACATAATACCCATGTGAGGCCTAAATGATAAAGGCTCTTCGCGGATTCGAGTGGGCGATGTGGGGGCATCATAGCGGGTCGAATGCCTGTGGATACTGAGCTTTTCGAGGGTCGGGCTGGGCGGCGAATCTGGCACGCTTTGGCATGGGCAATCGAACGAAGCCGAAGCGGCGGCTGTCGGAGGCGTACAAGTACCCGGGCTTTCGGCCGCGGGCGACGATCCGCGAGGCTGCGGGCGATGGCGGCACGCTGATCGTCAGCCTCGACTGGCGCTCAAAAAAGTCGCTGCGGCAGCTGCGGCGAGGTCTGCCGGGTCTGGTACGACAGCGGGCAACGGCGGGTGCGCGATCTGAGCTGCGGCGGATACCGGATTGTTCTGGAACTCGAGACGCGACGTGTGAATTGCCGGCGTTGCGGCGGGGTGAAGCTGGAGCGGCTGGACTTCCTGGCCGACAATCCGCGCTACACGGAGCGGTTTGCGATGGATGTCGGGCGGCGGTGCAGTCGGGCCTCGGTGCGGGATGTGGCGCGCGAACTGGGGCTCCACTGGCACACGGTCAAGGACCTGGAGAAGCAGTACATGCGGGCGCAGCTGGCGAAGGCCGGCGCGCCGTCGCCGGTAGTGATCGGGATCGACGAGATCGCGGTCAGGAAGCGCCACACCTATCGCATCGTCGTCAGCGATCTGCTTACCCGACGGGCCATCTGGTTCGGCGTCGAGGATCGCTCGGAAGCCAGCCTGGCGCAGTTCTACGCCGAATTGGGGCCGAAAAAGTGCGGTCAGGTCCGCCTCGCCGTCATGGACATGTGGAAGCCATTCCGCAATGCCAGCGTGGCAGCCGCGCCGCAGGCAGCGATCCTGTTCGACAAGTTCCACATCATGCGCCATCTCGGTGACGCCCTCGACAAGGTGCGCAAGGCCGAGTACGCCCGGCTGAGCGGCAAGGACCGCCGCTTCATCAAGGGCCAGAAGTACACCCTGCTGTCGCGCCGTGAGAACCTAACCCAACTTGCGCAGTTGGAGGCCTGTTTTGCTTTTTTGCGCGAGACGGAGTGAGCCAGATCAAAGGGTTGGTAGGCGAGAGAGGCGGGAATGGGCGTGTAGTGCCAACCATTCCCATTTTCTTTTGATCAGGGATCAGTTGAGATGAGCGCATGTACTTGCGCTACACGACGGTAAGGAAGGACGGCAAAGTCCATCGTTACTGGCGTCTTGTGCGCAGCGTGCGAGTTGGCCGCCGGGTTATCCAGCAGACGGTGGCGCAACTTGGCGAGCTGAACGCGCGAGGTCGGCTGCAGGCACGAGCACTCGCCCGGCAGCTGATCGGCATGCCGGAGCAGGCCGGTCTGTTCGACGACGGCCAGCAGGATGTGACGGTCCCGATACGCTTGAAGGGCGTTCGTGTCGAACGGTCCCGCCAGTTCGGGGACGTCTACCTGGCGCTGGCTCTGTGGCGCGGCACCGGCCTGGCCGAGCTGTGCGAGAAGCTGCTGCCGTGTGGCAAGGAAGCCGTGCCGTGGTCGAGCATGGCGGCGGTGCTGGTGGCGGCGCGGTTGTGCGAGCCGTCGAGCGAGCTGCACATCGCCGAGGACTGGTACCGCCGGACGGCGCTGTGCGATCTGCTGCAGCTCGATGGCGATCTGGTCAACAAGGATCGGCTCTATCGTGCGCTCGACCTGTTGCTGGAGCACAAGGCCGAGCTGGAGGCGCACCTGTCGCGGCGCTGCGGCGAGCTGTTTGCGGTCAACAACGAGGTGCTGCTGTACGACGTGACCAGCACCTACTTCGAGGGCGAGGCCGAGGGCAACGTGCTGGCCCGCCGCGGCTACAGCCGCGATCACCGGCCCGACCGCAAGCAGGTCTGCATCGTCCTGGTGGTGACCTTCGACGGCTTCCCGCTGGGCTACGAGGTATTCGCCGGCAACGCCCACGACAGCCGCACGGTGCAGACCATCGTCGACACGATGGAAGCCCGTCACGGCATAGTCGGCCGCGTCTGGATCGCCGACCGCGGCATGTCGAGCGCGGAGAACGTTGCGTGGCTGCGCCAGACCGGGCGGCGCTACATCATCGGCGCGCCGAAGGCCGAGCTGCGCAAGTTCACCGTCGAGCTCGCAGCCGCGGACGGCTGGCGCGCGATCCGCGACGGCATCGAGGTCAAGCTGGTGCCCTGGCCTGAGACCGGCGAGAAGGCGATCCTGTGCCGCTCGGCCGATCGACGCAACAAAGAGCGGGCCATGCACGACAAGTTCAGCGATCGCATCGCGGCGGCGCTGGTCAAGCTTGCCGCACGCATCGAGAGCTCGCGCAAGCGGCTGAACGCCGCCCAGATCAACCGCCAGATCGGCCGTATCCTTCAGCGCAACCAGCGCTCGGCCGCGCGCTTCCAGATCGCCTTGCAGGCGGCCGATGGCCCGGCCGGGTTGCGCCTGCACGTCGAGCATGACCCGGCGTTCGACGACTGGGCCGCCGTGTCGGAAGGCGCCTATGTGCTGCGCACCAACATCACCGACTGGAGCGACGGGCAGCTGTGGCGCGCCTACATCCAGCTCACCCAGGCCGAAGCCGCCTTCCGCATCCAGAAGGACGAGCTGCGGGTGCGACCGATCTGGCATCAGCGCGCCGATCGCGTGCAGGCTCACATCCTCGTCTGCTTCCTGGCCTTCGTGTTGTGGAAGACCCTCGAGATGTGGCAGCAACGCGCCGGCTTGGGCAACTCGCCGCGCACCGTGCTCGAGGAACTCGCCCGCATCCAGTCGCACGACGTCGTCCTGCCCACCGCGACCCACGGCGAGATCCGACTGCGCTGCGTCACCCAGCCGGACGCAGCCCAGGCCGCGTTGCTCGACCGCCTCGGCATCGTCCTGCCCAAGCGCATGGCGCCACCGACGTCGACGCCGCCCTCCCGCTCACCGCCTGAGCCCAACATTGAACCAAAAATGTAGTGCCAACTTTTCGGCTAACTCATTGATTCTATTGAGACGGGGTGCCGATTCTGCGCAAGTTGGGCTAACCCTGGAGGGCCGCCGCTCTCTCAGGCTGCTGCTCGCCGCCAACAAGCGACTCAACACCGCCTATCTCCTCAAGGAGAGCTTCGGCCAGCTCTGGAGCTACCGGCACGACGCGTGGGCCCGCCGCTTCTTCGACAACTGGCGCGCCAGCCTCAAGTGGCAGCGCCTCCAACCCTACGGGCGCTTCGCCGACATGATCGAACGACACTGGGACGGCATCGCTTCCTTCTGCAGGCCCGAGAACAAGGTCTCGCTCGGCTTCGTCGAAGGCCTCAACAACAAGATCCGCGTCTTCCAGCGCAGGGCCTACGGCCTGCGCGACGAGGAGTACCTCCGCCTCAAGGTCCTCACTTGCATGCTCGACCCGCTATGATGCCCCCACATCGCCCACTCGAATCCGCGAAGAGCCAATGATAAGACCGCCATTGTCGCGATGGTACAAAACGTTGGCAGCACAATTAGGACGTCCTGCTCTTGACTCACTGATATGGCGTGCCTAGCGTTCCTAATGATCATTCGAAATTAGCGCACTTCCTGGATTTCGACTCCGCGTATCTCAAGCTGCGTAGATCCTCGAACCCACCATCCCGTTATGTGACGGTGGCCAAGGAAAAGATCTGCGAGTTGCCCCTCCGAGAACACGTCACGATCGATCCTAGAGGTACAAGCGTCTTTCAAGTGAGGAATCGACCTACATGATCAAACGTTTCCATGTTCTTTATGTCGGACAGATCGATCTCGACAATGTCGGTCTCAATGGGACCCCAGCCAATGACCGTCGCTATTCTAGCCAGCGCCTGAGCGAGGTTTTTGCGACCGCACGCGACATGGCTCGGACCATGGATGAGCTTGGTTACCATGCACTGTGGACGGCGGAGCACCACTTCCAGCGCGAGGGCTACGAATGCCTGCCCAATCTGGTGCAGCTCGGCCTGTGGCTCGCCACGCAGACCAAGCGCCTGAAGTTCGGCTGCGCCTTCAACGTTCTGCCGATGTGGCATCCCATTCGATTGGCTGAAGATTACGCCATGGCCGACATCGTGACGGACGGTCGCGTGATCATGGGCGTCGGCCGTGGATACCACACTCGCGAGGTGGAAACCTTCGGGGCGCCGCTGATCGATGCCGAGGCAAACCGCGAATACTTCGAGGAACAGCTTCAGCTCCTGCTGAAGTGCTTCAACGAAGAGGCCTTCCATTTCAAGGGAAAGTACTTCGAGTGTCCGCCGCCCGTCGACTACAGAGGCTATCGCCTGAAGGACATCACGGTGGTGCCACGACCCAAGCACTTGCCCGTCGATATTTGGATGCCGATCGCCAGCGGCAGGACTATCGACATGATGGCCCGCTATGGCCTCAAGGCCATGGTGACGCTCAACGGCGAGAAGATACTCGACGACGTCGTGCGCGAGTATCACGCCGCCTGCGCCCGCCACGGTCGGCCCAAACAACTCGGCGAAGATATGATCTGGGGCGCCGGCCTGTATCTTGCCGCCAGCCAGGAGGAGGCGATCCGCCGTGTCGAGCCGGCGCATGACGAGCGCTACAAGTGGTTCGCGCCGTTCGGCTTCGTGCGCTATGCCGATGATCAGGGCCGCACCTGGGGCACGCCCGGCGCGCCGGCGTCGATCCCGTCGATCCGCGACGGCGTGAAGCAGAAGGCGTGGTTCTGCGGCACGCCGGCCGAAGTCATCGAGGGGATCAAGTCGATCGAGGCCAAGTACCCCGGGCTCGATGACTTCATGATCCACTGGGCTGAAGGATTGTCGCCGGCCGAGTTCAAGGACCAGCTGCGTTGGTTCGCGCGCGATGTCATGCCGGCGTTCGGGGAAGCGAGACTTGCTGCGGAGTAGCGCGACACAGGGAAGGGCACCATGCAGCGCCGCGTTCCCGGCGTCCGTGGATAGCATCTCGCCTTCATGGCGCCCTCGCGAACATGAGTTCATTGGGGAGCGTCGGGGGACGATCTTGCGACCGGGCTGCCCGCTTGGTCGACAATTGTGACGTCGATCATATGGTTTATTGCCTGACAGACGAACAGCGCCAAGTGCAGGAACTCGTGCGACGCGTGGCGCGTGAGCGAGTCGCGGAGCGTGCCCAAGAGATCGACGCCAAAGGCGAGTACCCGCAGGACATGTTTGATCTGCTACGTGAACTCGGCTTGTTCACGTTGCCGTTTCCGGTGGACTACGGTGGCATGAATAGCGTACTGGCTGCTTGCTTGGCCACCGAGGAACTCGGCCGCGTCTGCTACAACACCGCCTATTTATTGTTGGTTCGATGGGTGCCGTTTGGTGCAATCCTAGCGGGTGGCGACGACGCGCAGAAGCAGCGATATCTACCGGGCCTGGCGACAGGAGAACTCCGCGGTGCGATCTCGGTCACCGAATCTCAGAGCGGCTCTGATGTCGCTGGTATCAGGACGCGGGCGAAGCGCGACGGAGCAGGGTATCGACTGACCGGCTCCAAGATCTGGTGCACAAACGCCGGTGTTGCAGACTTCGTGGTTGTCGCTGCGAAGACAGGTGAGTTGGATGCACCCGGCAGCATCAACCTGTTCATCGTGCCGAAAGGCACACCCGGCTTTACGGTCGGCCGCCAGGAGGACAAGCTCGGCGCGCGCGGTGTCCCTTCCTATGCGTTGTACTTTGAGGACGCCTACGTTCCAGAAGAAAACCGGCTCGGCATGGAAGGCCAAGGCTTCAAGATTGTAATGGAGACCTTTAACCACTCCCGGCCGATCATCGGTGCCCGCGGCGTTGGCTTGGCTCAAGGTGCCATGGATCATGCTATCACTTTTATCCGAGATCGCCGCGCGTTCGGCCAGCAAGTTGGTGAGTTTCAGGGCGTGCGCTGGATGATTGCCGACATGGCGATACAGATCGAGGCGTCGCGCCAGTTGGTATACCGGGCAGCGTCTGCCGTCGATTCCGGCTTGGGCGGCAGTGCGATCGCGACCAGGGCGGCAATCGCGAAGTGCCACGCCAGTGACACCGCGATGCGTGTTGCCACTGATGCCGTACAACTCTTCGGCGCCGCCGGCATCTCGAACGAGTTTCCAATCAACCGTTACTTTAGAGACGCAAAGGTTTTGCAAATCGTCGAGGGTACCAACCAGATCCAGCGCAATATCATTGCGCGCAATGTCATGAGCCAAGCACCAGAGTAACGAAGCTTCGATGCACGGGCCGTGATCGTCGACGACGCGCACGGAACAAAGACAAGCGTTTATGGAGGAGCGAAATGAAAGCCCAAGCTGCCATCATGTACGCCGTCAATGAACCGTTAAGGATCGAAGAAGTACTCCTCGACGAGCCGGCGCGCGGCGAGGTGCTAATTCGCACCGCCTTTGCAGGCGTCTGTCATAGTGACCTGCACTACATCGAAGGACTCTATACACGTCCGTGCCCGTGTGTGCTGGGCCACGAATCGGCTGGCGTGGTCGAGGCGGTCGGTGATGACGTGAGTTACGTGAAACCAGGCGATCATGTAATCACCTGCATCTCGACGTTCTGCGGCGAGTGCGAGTACTGCATGACCGGCCGGTTGTCCCTCTGCGTCAGCCCTAGCACGCGCCGCGATCCGAGGGGGCCACAGCGAATGATGCTGAAGGGGACGCCGCTACAGCACACCAGCAATCTTTCATCGTTCGCCGAATATATGCTGGTACACGAGCGCTCGCTCGTGAAAATCCGCCCTGAGATGCCGCTGGACAGGGCAGCGGTAATTGGATGTGCAGTGATGACCGGCGCGGGGGCGGTGTTTCGAACCGCAAAGGTCGAACCCGGATCAACGGTCGCGGTGATCGGTCTGGGAGGCATCGGCCTGTCGGCCGTCAATGGTGCCGCGATCGCCGGCGCTGGCCGCATAATCGCGATCGACAAGGTCGCCTCCAAGCTCGACTTGGCGAAGGAATTCGGCGCCACAGATGTCCTGGATGCAGCTGCTACTGATCCCATCAAGGCTATTCGCGAGATGACCGGTGGCGGCGTGGAATACTCATTTGAGTGTGTTGGCTCGAAGACGACTGTTGAGCAGGCGTTCCGCATGTTGCGGCGCGGAGGCACCGCGACCGTCATCGGGATGATGCCGCTCGGCACCCGGTTTGAGGTCTCCGGTGCGGAGCTGCTTGGCGAGAAGCGTATCCAGGGCTCCGCAATGGGATCCAACAAGTTTCGTATTGATATGCCGCGGCTGGTCGACTTCTATTTGCGTGGCGATCTGAAACTCGACAAGCTCATCTCGGGACGCATCCGGCTCGCCGGCATCAACAATGCATTCATGCAGCTCAAGACAGGTGAAGCGGCGCGGACGGTCATCGAGTTCTGAGCCAATGCCCGCCGAAGCGACCTTTCAATCACGTCTGTTGCGTGTGCGTGATCAAGGATTTGTTATGTTGGTGGGTAGCAAGTTTCCAAGAACTCAAGAACTGCTTCTGAGAAAAGATCGTTCTGATCGCCGACCACCATATGTCCCGCATCTACAACATTCGAATAGCTTGCATGTGGAACAAGCTCCAGAAATGCTTTGGTGACCTCTTCGCTTACGAGGTCGCTCATACCCCCTCGGATTAGGTGGACCGGGCAGCCAGTGCGCCGAGCTGCGTTTTCCAGTCGGTCAAATCGCCGCTCTTGCTCTGGAGGTTGCACATTCGTGATGAAACGTGGATCCCAATGCCATCGGTAGCGACCGTCGGGTCCGAGCCGTAGGTTCTTGGCGAGACCGTTCAAGTTTCGGCGTCGCTGGCGATTGGGCAGATAGGCGGCAATGACGTCGGCCGCTTCATCGATTGATTCGAAACCCTTCTGAGCGTGAGCGGTCATGAAGCCCACGACACGATTTATCCCCGCCATCTCCATTCTTGGCGTGACATCAACCAACGTCAGACTGGAAAAGGTCCCCGGCGCTTTCTCGCCTTCAGCAACAAGAGCGGCGAGCCCACCGAGGGAGGCGCCGACTACCGCCGGCGGCCGACCGAGATGTCGAGCAACTGCGATTAAATCGGCGGCAAATGCGTCTAATTCGTAGCGTCCATGTTCCGACCAATCGCTGTCACCATGTCCGCGCAGGTCAACAGCGATAGCGCGATAGCCTCGGGCGCCCAACGTTTTCATAGTGTTGCCCCAAGCATGTCGCGTCTGGCCACCACCGTGCGCAAGCAGGATCGTCGGCTGGTCAATATTCCCAGCAACACTGGCGGCAAGCCGATTTCCATCAGCGCCGACCAAACTCAATTCATGCATTGACGTCTCCTGCACACACGAAACCAGTTCAACGCCAGAGCGACATGCTGAGGCAGAGGCATACGTACGCAGTGGCTAGGCCATGCGCATGCTTGCCTCAAGCATCGCCCCCTTGGGGGATCCTGCCGTCGGGCGGCCAGTCCTTGACGCCGTCCTCCAAAGGGATTTCGACGCTTCGAAGAAGCTGTGAGAACATGTTCCAGTTTCCAATCGCGATGACCATCTCCAGCAATTGCTCCGGGCTGCCGACATGACGCACGCACTCAGCCCACACGGAATCCGAGATCTTGCCGCGCTCCAGCGTATCGTCGACCGCGGCCAGCACCGCCCGGTCCGCTGCACCGAGACGCGTCGACGAACGCCAGTCGCGGACAGCGATGACGTCCTCAGGCGGCAGCCCGACGCGTTCCGCGAAATGCCAGTGTTGCGTCCATTCGTACTTGGCGCCCGTCGTCCATCCGATACGCATGATCAGGAGCTCGCGTAGACGGACATCGAGCTTGTTTCCAGTGAAGAGCAGCGTGGTCAGCAAGTGATTGACCGCAGACGCGAGCTGCGGATGACGCAACAGCGCCCGATAAACACTGAGGCCGGCCATCGACTCTCGAATGCCACACTCCTTGGCGGCAGCCTTGGCTTGCTCGACTGACAGCATCTCAATGCGCGTGACCATTTGGCCTTTCCTTTCAGTTTCAAATTGCCGCGGCGACAGACAAAACGCCTCAGGAGACCTCGCCGATTGTTCCCATCAGAATCTTGGAAGTATGCAGCCAATCCTGCGTCACCGCCCAACTGCGATGGCCCACTCCCGTCGCGCGCCCTTTACCATCTGTGATGGCGCACGCCACCGGTGCCTCGAGCCGTTATCGCAAGGGGTGCGCATGCGGAGAGGCGAACGCAACCCCGCACCAGAAACCTTCGGGCAGATCCAATCCGGTGAGGAGCGTGCGGTGTCGCACAAAGCGCAGACGTCAAGGGACGTGTGAGACCAACAATGCTGTCATCGGAAGACCACAGGAAGTTTCCGAGGACCGCGTACCGGGCCGTGCGACCAAGTCACGGAGGCGGGGTCGGCGAGGTCAAAGTCAGGAATACGCGTCAGCCATTCCTCCAGCGCTACCGTAATCTCCATGCGGGCGAGATTTGAGCCGATGCACCGATGGATTCCCAATCCGAAGGCAGCATGTCGGTTTTCGGCCCGATCGATCAGAACACGATCAGCTTGTGGAAAGACCTCCGGATCACGGTTGGCCGCCGGAAAGGACAGCAACACCATTTCGCGTTCCTTGAACGGGCAGCCGCCGACTGTTGTCTCCTTGGCGACTTGGCGAGCCATCGTCACCGGGGCATAGGCCCGCAGAAACTCTTCTACCGCAAGCGGCATGAGTGCAGGCTCAGTGACCAGCCGCCGACGGTCATCACGGTGCTGGGCCAGATGCCATAGGCAGGAGCCGATGGCACTCCAAGTCGTATCGATGCCTGCAATCAGCAAAAGACGAAGCGTACCGATTATGTGCTCGTCGGAAAGGGGCTGATCCTCCATTTGTGCGCCAAGCAAGAAAGTGATCAGGTCCTCTCCGGGAACCGAACGACGACTTACAATCTGCACCCTGAAATAATCGTCCATCTCCGCGAGAGCTTGGGCGAAGGAGGCGTTTTCCGCGATTCCTTCGTGCAGAAGCAGGTGAATCCAACGCCGGAACTTCTCGCCGTCTCCCTCCGGCAATCCGAGCATATGTGCAATGACAGCAACGGGAACATGCTGTGCATAGTCGGTTGCTGCGTCGCAACGGTCATTCGATGCGAAGCGATCAATCAAGTCGCCACATATCGCTCGCGTTTTTGCCTCCAGGCGGCCAATTGCATCCGGGGTGAACGCGGGCAGCAGGAGCATTCGCGCCGGCCGATGATACGGTGGATCCGAGGTGATCGGTGGCGAAGCCAATGTCGATGCGCCAGGCGGGGATTTCGGCTTCGCGGAATCCGTTGGCACACGAGGTGGCATTTCACGAACGACCACACGGCGTGAAGAGAAGTGCTCCGTATCATATGCGATCGCCCGGATATCGGCGTAGCGGCTGGGAAAATAGACGCCATTGTATCGTTCAGTATGCGCGACAGGGCATTGCCGACGCAACTCATCCCAGATCTGATAGGGTTCGGTGACCCAACGTGGGTCCAGGTGATCGAAGTCTTTGGCCCAATCTGAGACAGGCGGGCGATCGGTCATGGTGAACTCCTTTAGTTAAGCCTGCGCCACCTTGATCGCGAATTCGGGGCAGTTGGCTTCCGCAAGCCGCGCCTTATCCTCAAGGCCGGGAGGGACCATGCCATCGCCGACTACGCGCGCGTGGCCGAGTTCATCGAGCTCGAACAAGCTCGGTGCTATCGCCTTGCATCGGTTGTGTCCCTGACATCGCTCGGGGTCGACAATGACTTGAAGGACTTTATGCTCGGGCATACCTGAAGCCCTCCCTGCGCAGTTTCCGAACGCGTCCGCTGCGCAATTGATGGATAGTTCGTCGCCTGCGCCATAATCGACCAACTGGCCAATTCGTCGGTAATCAGCAAGCGCAATCCTCTAATGGACGTTAGAAGTTCTGGCAAGGGTAGTCAATCGGTGCGACGGGTGGTCCCAAGTGACTCCACCATTGGGGGAAGCCCAGCATTGCTCTCTTAGGTTTGGGCATGGGTGTCGGGCTTGCAGGAATATCGCCACTCTGCGGTGCGAAGGAACTTGTGGGGCATTGGCAGAGATCTTGCGGCGCAGTCCAGCGTAGAATGTCGCTACCTTCACAAGGTTGGTTTCCCAAAGGCAAGGACTGCAGCGTGCAAAGGTATCCACAGCGGCCTGTGGAGGTCGCGGACCACCCCTTTGGGAACAGGAGCAGGGTGTTTCGGTCTCGCCGTTGGGGAGGAGGCATGGACCGCTTGACTCATCAGTACCAGCTGCCTACGTTTCTAATGACTATTTGAAAGTCCTCGAGCACAATCGCCTCGCCTGACGCGTGGAGTGGTCGGGGAAGGGCGCGCAGATTGCCTAGCGGTTCCATCGCCCGACTTTGCGAATTTATCTTTCGGGAGGATCTATAGTTACGATGCGTGGATTGAAGAGCAAGCCTGTCATCGTCACGGGCGGCGCCAGCGGCATCGGCCGCGCGATCGCCGGGCGTCTCGCGATGGAAGGCGCCGTGGTCGGCATCTTCGACATTAACGGGCAAGCGGCCGAAGCTGCGGCCAGTGCACTTCGCGAAAGTGGCGGGCGAGCTTCTGGTTACGAGGTCGACATCGTCGACTATGACGCGGTGGCACGCGCCGTCGATGCGTTTGAGGCGGCCTCTGGACCGATCGGCGGCCTGGTGAACAACGCGGGCTGGGACAAGGCTGTGCGCTTCGTGGACAGCGACCGGGACCTGTGGCGGAAAGTAATCGACATCAATCTCTGGGGACCGCTCAACGTCACGCATGCCGTGCTGAAAAAGATGGTAAAGCACGGCAGAGGCCACGTTGTCAGTATTGCGTCCGACGCGGGTCGGGTCGGCTCCTCAGGCGAAGCTGTCTATTCGGCCTGCAAGGGCGGGATTGCAGCGTTCGGCAAGACGTTGGCCCGGGAAGTGGCACGTCAGGGGATCGTGTTCAACACGGTCTGCCCAGGACCGACCGACACACCCCTGTTCGCGACTGTCAGCGAATCTGCGGCAGGGCTTGCCGAGGCCCTGAAGAAGGCGATCCCGCTCCGTCGCTTGGGGCAGCCGGGCGACTACCCTGGGGTCGTCTGCTTCCTGCTGAGCGACGACGCCAGCTTCATCACCGGTCAGACCATCAGCGTCTCCGGTGGCCTAACGATGCACGGATAACTCGATGGATTATCAGGACATTCTCTGCGCCCAGGCCGACCACGTCGCCACGATCACGATCAATCGGCCAAAAGTCTACAATGCGTTCCGCCCGCGCACCGTGGTGGAACTTCTCGACGCCTTTCTCAAAGCTGGCTGGGATGGCGACGTTGGCGCCATCGTTCTAACCGGAGCCGGCGACAAGGCGTTTTGCACTGGTGGCGACCAGTCCGATCACAGCGGCCAGTACGGTGACGGGTCGACGCGCGGCTCTGTCGGCATGCCGGTCGAGGAGTTGCACAGCGTCATCCGCGATGTGCCCAAGCCGGTAATTGCCAAGGTACGCGGTTACGCGATCGGAGGCGGCAACGTTCTGGCAACGATTTGCGACCTTACCATCGCCGGCGAGAACGCCATTTTCGGTCAGGTCGGGCCGAAGATGGGCTCCGTCGATCCCGGCTTCGGTACTGCCTATCTGGCACGCGTTGTCGGTGAGAAGAAGGCGCGAGAGATTTGGTACATGTGCCGGCGCTACACGGCGCGCCAGGCGATGGACATGGGGCTGGTCAACGCCGTCGTGCCCGACGACAAGCTCGATGCCGAAGTCGCGGCCTGGTGCGCGGAACTGGTGGAGCGCAGCCCCACCGCCATAGCCATTGCCAAAAAGTCCTTCAACGCCGACAGCGAAAACATTCGTGGCATCGGCGGCCTTGGGATGCAGGCCCTGCGTCTTTACTACGCGAGTGCCGAATCCCAGGAGGGGGTCAAGGCGCTCAATGAGAAGCGCCCCCCGCGCTTTCGGGACTTCCTCAAGTAGGAGCTGGTGATTGGACTTTTCCCTTACCCCCGAACAGCAGCAGATTGGCGAGACCGCTCGGCGCTTCGGCGTCGAAAAGCTCGCGCCGGGGTATGTGGCGCGCGAACAGGAGGGCCACATTGCGCCATCGCTGATACGGGAGATGGGTGCTGTCGGACTGATCGGGGTCGATCTGCCGGAGGCGTTCGGCGGGCTCGGCGCGGACGGCGTCACGGCTGGACTGGTAATCGAAGGCGTTGCCGCGGCCGATCTTGGCGTTGCCTATGTGCAGCTTCTAGGATCGCTAATGGGCTCGATCTTGGCGCGTCATGGACCGCCTGAGATCGCGAGCGACGTCGTGCCGAGGATTTGCCGCGGCGAGACGCTGGTGGCACTGGGCCTGACTGAGCCGCGCGGCGGTTCCGATGCTGCGAACCTCCAGCTCAAGGCGCGCCGCGACAACGAAGGTTATGTGCTCGACGGCGAGAAGACCTCGATTTCGATGATCGAGCAGGCGGAGTCTATTGTCGTCTTCGCACGCACTGGCGAGGCCGGCTCCGGCGCTCGTGGCGTGACGGCCTTCCATGTGCCACTCAGCCTGCCCGGCATCAGCCGCTCCAGCTTCAACGACGTGGGCTCGAAGGTCGTCGGCCGCGGCTCTGTCTTCTTCCAGGACGTCAAGGTGCCGGACGAATGGCGTATCGGCGGTGAAGGCGAGGGCTTTCGCACGGTCATGCAAGGTTTTGACTACAGTCGCGCGCTGATCGGCCTGCAAGTGCTGGCGCCGGCCCGCGCGTCGCTCGAGGAAACCTGGCGCTACATCACCGAACGCCAGGCCTTCGGCCAGCCGCTGGCGCGCTATCAAGGCGTGACGGAGCCTCTGGCCGAGGCGGAGACGCTGCTCACAGCCGCGCGACTCCTCTGCTACCGGACGCTGTGGCTGCGCGACCAGGGCATGCCCCACACGTCGGAGGCGGCGATGTGCAAATGGTGGGCCCCGAAGACAGCCTTTCAGACGATTCACCGGTGCCTGCTGACGCACGGTCATTCCGGCTACACGATGGATCTGCCGCACCAACAGCGCCTGCGTGACGTGATGGGCCTGCAAATCGGTGACGGCACGGAACAGATTCAGAAAATGATCATCGCGCGCGAGAAGATCGGCCGCGTCGCAGTGCCTTACTAGGCGGAGGGTACCGATGACCACTGCGCCGCCTGTTCTCGTAGACCTGGAAGGCCAGGTCGGCGTGATCACGCTGAACCGGCCCGGGAAATTCAATTGCATTTCACGAGACTTGGCGGACGGCCTGTGTGCCGGCGTTCGGTCTTTGGAAGCGAATCCAGCGTGCCGGGTCGTGCTGCTGAAAGCCAATGGCAAGCATTTCTGCACCGGCGCCGATCTCGACGAGGTTCTCGAGGCGCGCGCTTCGCGGGCTTCGCTCGAGAGTTTCCTGTCGGCGGGACACGAAGCCCTCACCGCGCTTGAACGCTCGCGCCTGCCGGTCGTCGCTGCGGTACACGGCTTGTGCCTGGCCGGTGGACTCGAACTCTCGATGGCCTGCGATGTCGTGTTCGCCGCCAGTTCGGCGCGCTTCGGCGACCAGCATTCGCGGTATGGACTCATTCCCGGATGGGGCGGCACGCAGCGCCTGCCGCGCCTGGTCGGCCTGCGTCGAGCGCTTCACCTGATGTACAGCGCGGAGTGGCTGGATGCGGCGGCGGCGCGCGATTGGGGTCTTGTGAATCTTGTGGTTGACGATGATGCGCTCGCTGACCGGGTCATGGTCTATGCGCAGACATTGGCAACACGCAACCCCGAGTCCATGGCGGCAATGAAGTCGCTCGCCCGCGCTGGCCTCGACGAATCACTAGCGGAGGGGCTGGCGCGCGAGTCCGCGTGCGTCGTCGACGCGCTGCGCTCGGAGAACGTCTCGGAAGGGCTGGCGGCGTTTGGCGCGCGTCGTGAGCCGAAATTCAAATAGCGGCGGCACGCCGCCTGTCTGTGGTTTGGGAGAAACGGTCATGGAACATGCAACACAGGTTGAGCTCGGCCGCACACTGTTCACGTACATCGACAAGGGTGAGCAGGCACGAAGCGCGGCGCCTTTTGCCAATCCAGTACGAGACTACATCTGTCGCGATCAGGCAGGACGCGAACGCGATTTGCTGTTTCGCGATCATCCACTCATTCTCGGCATGACTGCCGATCTGCCGAATCCCGGCGACTTCTTCACCAACGATTTCACCGGTCGCCCGATTCTCGTGGTCCGCGGAAAGGACGGCAAGGTCAACGCGTTCCTCAACGTGTGCCGCCATCGTGGCGCCAAGCTGGCGACGGCGGATCTCGCCCAAGGCTGCGCGCGAACCGGCGGGTCCTTCACGTGTCCCTATCATGGATGGGCCTACGGCCTCGATGGACGTTTGCTCGGCGTCCGGGAAGCCGACGCGTTCGGCGAGGTCGACCGCGCCACGCATGGCCTTCGACGCCTGGCGGCAGTTGAACGCAACGGCTTCATCTGGGTGCGGCCGGGTGGCGAAGAGCCCTTCGACCCCGATGCCTTGCTGGGCACTCTCGCGCCGGAGATGGCTGCGTATAGGTTCGAGCGCTACAGCCACTACGAGACGCGCACGCTGCGGCGAGCGATGAACTGGAAGCTCGTCATCGGTACGTTCCTGGAAGGCTACCATATCAAGGTTCTGCATCGGAACACGATCTCGTCGCTGCTTCTGGGGGCACAAACCTCCTTCGATCCTTATGGCCGGCACCTTCGAATGGCGGTGCCGCGCGCCGGTTTTGAGACGCTGCGCGAGACACCGGAACACGAGCGGGACGTGCTGAAGCACACTGCCGTCGTCTATGAGCTGTTCCCCAACACCGTGCTGGTCTGGCAGGGAGACCATATGGAGACGTGGCGGGTCTTCCCCGGGAACACTCCGGACGAGAGCGTGATGCATGCGTCGCTCTACATCCCGGAGCCGGCGCTTACCGACAAGGCGAAGCGCCATTGGGATCGCAACATGAAGCTCCTGCTCGACACGGTGGAGAAGGAGGATTTCCCGCTGGGTGAGGACATGCAGCGTGGCTTCCATTCCGGCGCGCAGGACCGTCTGTTGTTCGGCCGCAACGAACCCGCATTGGCGCATTTCCATCGCTCGGTCCACGAGGCACTCGGGCTCCAGGAAGCATGTGGCCAGGTTGGGCCATATGGGCAGCCGATTCCATAGCAAGGCGCCCGTTTCAATTGCTTGAAATTAATCTCGATTGAACAACTGTACTACGCGAGGAGATGACCATGACACAGCTTCCGATTTCCGCAGATTCGCATATCACCGAACCGCCGGATTGCTATCGCGAGCACATCGAACCCGCCTACCGCGACCGTGCACCCCATGTCGTGCGCGATCCCAAATACGGCGACATCTACGTCGTTGAAGGTATGAAGCAGACCATCCCGATGGGTCTTGTCGCGGCGGCGGGCGTCGAGCCCAGTAGCATCCGCGTCGGCGGCGCGCACTTCGAAGACCTGCATCGCGGGGGATGGGATCCGGCCGCCCGGCTTGCCGACCAGAACACGGACGGCGTAGGCGCCGAAGTCATCTATCCAACTGTCGGCATGGTCCTCTGCAACCATCCCGACCAGGATTACAAGAAGGCCTGCTTCGACGCCTACAATCGCTGGCTCCAGCAGTACACGTCACATGCCCCCGACCGGCTGATCGGCATCGGTCAAACGGGCATCCGCACCATCAAGGAAGGTGTCGCCGACCTTGAACGCATCAAAGCCATGGGATTCAAGGGCGTCATGATGCCGGGCAATCCCGGCGAGTTCGACTATGACAACCCGTCTTACGATGCCCTTTGGGAAGCTGCGGTCGCTCTAGACATTCCGTTGTCGTGGCACATCCTGACGTCGAGCAGCGACAGCATCAATCAGCACCGTGGTCCCAAGATCAACGGGTTCCTGTCGATCATCCGCGGCTGTCAGGACATCATGGGCATGCTGATATTCAGCGGCGTTTTTGCCCGTCATCCCAAGCTCAAGGTGGTGTGTGTCGAAGCAGATGCCGGCTGGGCCCCGCACTTCATGTACCGTATGGATCACGCCTACAAGCGCCACCGCTACTGGATGAAGGGGCAAGAGCTGCCGCGCCTGCCGTCGGACTATTTCCGCGACAACATCAGCCTGACGTTTCAGGACGATTTCGTCGCGTTCAAACTTGCCGACATGCTGGCGCCGCATCAGCTGATGTGGGCTAACGACTTCCCGCATAGCGACTCGACCTGGCCGTGGAGCAAGGATGTGATCGCCGAGCAGACCGCCCATCTCGACGCAGGACAGCGTCAGCGGATCCTGCACGACAACGTCGCGACGCTTTACCACTTGGCGGCTTGATCGCCTGCAGTTTCTCGTCCTGAGATGCTGCATCAATTGCCGGCGGATCGCTTCCGAGCCGTGAGGGATCAACATGAAGTTCAGCCTGTTCATCTATTGCACGGTCGGCCGGCGGGCTGAGCTAGAAGGCGGGATGGCCGGCCGCAAGCCGGAGCTTTACCAGCGCATGCTGGACGAGATCGCGGAGTACGCGCGGTTTGCCGACGATGCCGGGTATTTCGGCTTCGGCCATCCCGAACACCATCTGCAGATCGAGGGCTTCGAGATCTCCAACGACCCGCGGCTGATGGGAATGTGGATTGGCAAGCATACCAAGAAGCTGCGGATCATCACCTGCGGCTTCGTATCGACTACGCACAATCCGCTGCGCGTGGCGGAGGACATTGCCACTATGGACCACATGCTGGGCGGACGCTTCGGTGTCGGCCTGGTGCGCGGCTATCAGGCCCGATGGGTCGAGAATTTCAAGGTGCGCGAGGATCTCCACGCTGTCGGTCCGTGGAACAAGGATTCGCCGGCAGACGAAGCCAACCGCGAATATTTCAGCGAGTTCGTCGACGTCGTGGTCAAGGCGCTGACGCACGATACATTCAGCCATCGTGGACGGTATTGGAATTTTCCACCGGTGGGCATGGTCAATCCGCATCCGCACGGCGTCTATACGACCTATGGGCAGGGCGTCGCCCCAGACATGCACATCAACGAGGTCGGCATCGCACCGCGTCCGCTGCAGACGCCGCACCCGCCTCTCTATGGCGGCTTCGCCGCCTCAATGCGCACGGCACTGTTCTGGGCAAAGTACGGTGGCAAGCCGATCGTCTTGACGGACAAACTCGACTTCTACAGCCAGCTCAATCGCGCCTATCACGACGAGGCCGCGAAACACGGTCGGGCCGTCAAGCCCGGCCACGCGACGGCCTGGGGCGGCATCTTCATATGCGCGCCGACCGATGCCGAGGCGCACGCGCAGCTCGAGGACATGCGGTGGTTTTGGGATCAATGGGCCACCCCGTTCGGACAGGGCCTGCCCGAGTTGCTCGTCGGCTCGCCGGACACCATCTCACGTCGGCTGGAGGCGGTTCAGAAGGCCGTGCCCGGTCAGGACGAAATCGTGCTGCTGATACCGCAAGGGCTGCACGACCGCGGCCAGATAGTGCGGTCGCTGGAGCTGATGGCGACAAAGGTCATGCCGCGCTTCGCGGATCCGACCTGATCATGCCGGCGAAACATTGGTACTCATGACCGATTCAGCATCCGCTGGCGATCGCCGGTTCGGCTTCACCGATGCCGAACTCGTCGCGCATCCCACCGTGTTTGGGCGCGACCTGTTCAAGGACAAGGTGGTCGTGGTTTCAGGTGGAGGCAGTGGCATCGGCAAGGCAATCGCCGTGCTGTTCGCGCGGTTGGGTGCTCATCTCGTTCTATGCGGCCGCAAGCCCGAGAAACTCGAAGCCGCGGCCGCCTTGCTGCGCGGCCTTGGCACCGACGTCGATGCCATGGCGATGAACATTCGCGAGCCGGACGAGGTCGGATCCCTCATGGAGCGCGTGTGGTCGAGACACGGTCGCCTTGATGTGCTTGTCAACAACGCCGGCGGACAGTTTGCGCAGCCAGCGCTCGATTTCACTGTCAAGGGTTGGAAAGCCGTCATCGACACCAACCTGAACGGCACATGGTACATGATGCAGGCCGCCGCCCGGCGCTGGCGAGATCGCCACCAAGCAGGCAACATCGTAAATATCACGGCCACGATCGAGCGTGGATTGCCGCATATGGCGCATTCGACGGCGGCGCGCGCCGGAGTGATCTACCTGTCGAAGACGGTGGCAGTGGAATGGGCGCCCCTGGGTATCCGGGTCAACTGCCTCGGCGTCGGTGCAGTGGAGAGCAGCGGCTTCGCGCAGTATTCCGAGGAGGGCCGCAAGACCTTCTACGAGAGCAATCCCATGCGCCATCCAGGTGATGTCTGGGATGTTGTCGAAGGTTGCGTCTATCTGGCTGGCCCCTCGGGCAAGTTCATTACCGGCGAAGTCCTCACCATCGATGGTGGGCAGCAGATGTGGGGCGACTTCTGGTCGGCCGGCCGACCAGATTACTTCAAGATCGGTTAGTCACCTGTGGATTTGATTGTGGTTTGCCCGAAACGTACCGAGGGAGACAGTCATGAACGAGATCGTGGTCAACGCCCCCAACCGCTGGCGGCTTGAAACCCCTGGTACCGATGGCTGGGTGCGGACCGCAAGACCGGATGCAACGCGCAAGTACTTCTTGGTCTCAGCGGATTGCCATGCCAACGAGCCAGCAGATCTGTGGCTGAAGCGAATGGACCAGAAGTACCATGAGCGGCTACCGCGCGTGGTCACCGATAAGGACGGCGTGCAGTGGCGCGTATCTGAAGGTTACCGACCGGATCGGCTGCGGCTTGCCACTTTGGAAGGCGAGGACGCGGCGCGCAACAAGGCTGGTGCCGACGCGGCGGGCCGCATTGCCGATCACAGCCGAGACGGCGTCGATGTCGAGCTGATGTTCCCAAACAAGGGCCTCGCCATGTGGGCCACGCCCGACGCTGAGTTCGCAATGGCGCAATGCCGAGCTTGGAACGACTGGGCGTGGGAGATGTTCGTCCTGCACCAGGATCACATCGTTATCGCAGGTGCGATCGCGACCGGTGATCTTGAAGGATCGATCGCCGAGGTTCAGCGTTTGGCGAAGCTTGGTTTCCGTTGCCTCACTCTACCGTGCAAGCCCGTTTGGGGTGCGCACGACGTTAACCACGCGAACTACAATCTGCCGCATTTTGACCGGCTGTGGGCGGCTGTCCAGGACGCCGACCTGCCGATCACGTTCCACGTCTCGACCGGACGTGATCCACGGGCTTCGCGTGGCAATGGAGGTGCTGTAGTCAACTACGTGTCTCACTCGCTGTCGCCGACGATCGAGCCTGTGGCAAATCTCTGCGCCTCCGGCGTGCTGGAGCGATTCAAAGGGCTGCGGTTTGCGACCATCGAAGCCGGAATCGGCTGGGTGCCGTGGCTGTTGGGCGCGATGGACGAAGCGTACAAGAAGCATCACTTCTGGGTCCGGCCCAAGCTGCAAGGTCTACCCAGCGACTACTACCGTGCCCACGGATTCTCCTCCTTCCAGGAGGATAAAGCAGGTCTCGATCTGGCCGAGGCGCATGATCTTGCCGACAACTTCATGTGGGCAAACGACTATCCGCACCATGAGGGTACTTGGCCACACTCGGCTGAGGCAATTGAGCGAACCATGGGTCAGCTCTCAGATACCAGTCGGGCCAAGATCCTCGGCCTCAACGCGGCACGTTTCCTCAAGCTCGACCTGCCAGCACGCTATAGGGCCTGACATCGTGGCAATGGACGATGCGTGCGAGAGCGGCTAGGACCCGAAAGGACCGCGAAATGACCGAGCGCACGTTGCGCGGCGAGGTGGCCATCGTCGGTATCGGCGAGACTACCTATTACAAACATGGCAAGTCACCAGATCCCGAATTTATGCTGGCGCTGAAAGCGATCCTAGCCGCTTGCGCTGACGCCGGCATCGATCCGCGGAAGATCGATGGTTTCGCCTCCTACAGCAACGATCGCAACGATCCGTCGCGTCTCGCCGCAGCGCTCGGTTTGCCAGAGCTGCGTTTTTCCAACATGCAGTGGGGCGGTGGCGGCGGGGGCGGGGCAGGCGCCGTCGCCAATGCGGCCGCTGCCGTTGCCGCCGGCCTGGCGGACTGCATCGTCGTCTTTCGGGCCTTGGCCCAGGGTCAGTTCCAGCGCTTCGGTGCGGCACCTCCGGGCGGTACCGCCTCTGGCGAGGCGGCGCTCAACGCGCCCTATGGCGTGATGTCACCGGCCCAGCGCTACGCCATGCGCGCTATGCGCTTCATCCACGAGAATGGGATCGAGCCCGGGGCACAGCGCGCCATCGCATTGGCGTCGTATCATCACGCGCAGCGCAATCCGCGCGCGGTAATGAATGGCAAGCCGCTCACGGCTGAGGTGTACGATGCGTCGCGTTGGATCGTCGAGCCGTGGCGGCTGTTCGACTGCTGCATGGAGAACGATGGCGCCGCAGCGCTGATCGTTGTGCCGGCGGAACAGGCGCGGGACTTCGCCAAGAAGCCGGCGTATCTTCTGGCGGCGGCGCAGGGCTCGGAGTACCGCAACGGGGCGCGCTGTCACAACGCGCCGCTCTATGCGACGTCTAGCTTTACCACGGTCGCGCCGCATCTCTACGCAATGGCACGTCTGCAACCCGCGGATGTCGACGTGGTGCAGAGCTACGAAAACTTCACCGGCGGCGTGCTGATGAGTCTAGTCGAGCACGGCTTCTTCACCGCCGAGGAGGCCAACAACTTCCTCGTCCCCGAGAACCTGCTGGCGCCTGGTGGCAAGCTGCCGCTCAACACAAGCGGCGGCAATCTCGCTGAGTGCTATATGCACGGGCTTGAGCTGCAAGTGGAGGCGGTGCGGCAGATCCGCAGCGAGTCGACGACGCAAGTGCCCGATGCGCAGGTGTCGATGGTGATCTCCGGTCCCATGGTGACGCCGGTATCGAGCCTGATCCTGGGCAGCGGGGAGACGCTCTAATGACCGCTGCGACTTATTTGCGACCGGGCCTGCCGATCCCGGTGGCCGAGAACGACGGGCTGGATGCGCCCTACTGGGAAGGCACGCGGCGCGGCGAGCTGATGGTTCAGCGCTGCAAGGCCTGCGGCAATTGGCAATGGGGACCGGAATGGATCTGCCATAAGTGCCTGTCATTCGATATGGGATGGCAGAAGGTCGAAGGACGCGGGTGCATCTACAGCTGGGAGCGGCCGTGGCATCCGGTGCATCCCGCGCTCAAGGACCAGGGACCCTATATCGTCGTCCTGGTCGAGTTGCCCCAGGCCGCCGGCATCCGAATGTTGGGCAACTTGGTCGGCGATCCGCGTCAGGCGGTCCGTATCGGTGCCGAGGTCGAGGCCGTGTTCGAGCCGCACAACGATGCCAAGCCGCCCTTCACGCTGGTCCACTGGAAGATCATCGGGGCAAGTTGATACGGCGCCACGTTTGAGGTGAGGTGACGCGATGCTGCCCAAGAAAACGATGGCCATGGTTCAGACAGGTCCGCGCCAATTGGAGCGTCGTGACCTGCCCATTCCACCAATCAGCGCGGACAGCGCCATCCTCAGAATCGAGGCCTGCGGCATCTGCGGCAGCGACCACGAGCAATATGAAGGTGTGCTGAACACACCTTATCCGGTGGTTCCAGGTCACGAGCCGCTGGGGATCATCGAGGCGATCGGCGATACTGCGGCGAAGCGCTGGCGCGTCGATGTCGGCGACCGTGTCTGCGTCGAGACGATGCTGTCCTGCCACTGCTGCAATACATGCCTTGGCGGGCATTATCATTTGTGCGACCGGCGGCAAATCTATTCGTATATTCCGCTCTCCGTGGCACCTGGAATCTGGGGTGCATACTCCCAGTACATGTATCTTGCGCCCAACGCGATCGTTCATCGGATCGACAAATCCTTGCCGCCGGAAATCGCGGTCATGTTCAATCCTCTTGGCGCCGGGTTTCGGTGGGCGGTCGAACTGCCGGGCACGAGCGTCGGTGATACGGTGATGATCTTGGGGCCTGGTCAGCGTGGGTTAGCCAGCGTAGTGGCCGCACGCCATGCCGGGGCGGCCACGATTATTGTCACGGGACTGGCGGCAGATGCCAAAAAGCTGGCCGTCGCACGTGCCTTCGGTGCTGACTACACGATCGACGTGGACAATGAAGATCCCAAGCAGCGTGTCCGCGAGATCACGGCCGGCAGGGGCGTGGATATAGTCGTTGACGTCACCTCTTACGCCACCCAGCCGGTACGCGGTGCGCTCGACTACGTGCGTCGCGGCGGGACGATCGTGCTAGCCGGGGTGAAGGGATTCACCACGCAGGACGGCAAAAGGTGTCAAAAGACCGTACCCGACTTCGTTTCCGACATGGTTGTCTGGAAGGAGATTACCATCAAGGGCGCCATCGGTGTCCTCAGTTCGGGCTATCGCAAGGCGATCGATCTCATCGAAAGTCGCAAGGTGCCGCTTGCGCTGATGCATACACACGATTTTGCATTGGAAGATGCGGATTTGGCGATCCGTACGCTCGCTCGTCAGGTAGATGGCGAAGGGTCGATCCACTCTTGCCTGATCCCGCCATCTTGACGTTAGCGCTGAACCACAGCCGGAAAAGAAGCATCATGCAATTACCGCCGCGGCTCCCGCCCTTCGATCAAGAGGTGGCCCGCCGCTTCCTCGACTCGACCGTACCTTCATCCGGTCTCCCGGAGTTCCTTGGTCTGCGCACCACGCTGGTCGAGCCGGGCAGGCTGCGCGTGGAACTGTCGGTGGCTCCGAACCTGTTGACGCGCTTCGGCAATATGCATGGCGGCGTGCTCTCGGCGTTGTGCGACCATGCGCTCGGGCTAGTGTGCTACCCTCACATGCAATCTGGCCAGTGGGCGGCCACCACGGAGTTCAAGTTGAACCTCCTTACGCCGGTTTCCTCCGGCACCGTGGTCGCAGAGGCGCGTATCATCGCCATGACCCGTTCTACCGCGGTAGTGCGGATCGATGTGGAGAATGACGGACGAGCTTGTGGTGCTGCTCAGGGCACAGTTCTGATCATGCAACCGAGGCCACCGAAGTCCAAGGACTAGACATGGATAGCGCCGTTTGGAAGGCACAAGTGACGGCGTGCGCTAACGAAGCACAAGGCGCGATGGCTTCAACTGCGGCCCGCCATCATGCGGATCGCACTGTAGGTCATCACTACCTCGTTGCGCTGGTTGACGATGTTGTTGATCGTCGTGACGATTCCTCTGTTCCCCTTACTCGTTGGTCGGATGGCGGTCACTTCCACTTCACCGTGAATGGTATCGCCGACGTTGGTCGGAGCGTGCACCTTTATGGTCGATTCCAGCATGGCAAGGCCGGTGTGCTGCATCGTGGCCTGAACCAGGAGACCTTCAACGAAGCAGTAGCAAAGGGCACCCGGCACCGGGCGGCCCCGCATGGCGCCGTGTTGTTCGCTAAAAGTCACGTCGGTGAAGATCATCTCGACCATCCCGGTCGCATTGATGAAATTCACCAGATCAGCCTCGGTGACGGTGCGATTGATAGTGCGGAATTTCTGGCCGACCTTCAGGTCAGTCCAGAACAGTCCCAGGCCGACGTAGTCCATGCCGATCTCCCAAATGCCGCAGCAAGGATAGCGGCGACGGTAACCTTCACTCTCCCCAGAATGAGCGTATTTTGGCACATTTGGCGATATGTTCTAATGTCAATTCGAATTCAGTAGTAAGAGTCCAATTGCTCGCGAGAGCTGGTCGTCGGAGCATTTCAGAAGGAAGGTAGCGTAACCCAGCGTATTTGGCGCCGACATATTCTGCATAGCGTTCTTTCTGGGGCGAAAAGGCGTGGCGTCGCTTTGGAAGCGAACGGACATATGAGTTCGCCCATCATCAAGGCCGGATACACCGGAGTTCTCAGCGGTGGGCTGGCGCCTCACAAATTGAATGTTGCGCACATTGAAATTCTAATGAATGTTCGATATCAATAGAACAGACTAATGCTAGAGGGGAGCGACGGCCAAGGTTGCGCGAGAATTTCGGCTTCAAGGAATTCGAGCCCGGATTGAACGCGGTCGGTTTTTGGGAGTCCTGGCGCTTCGTCAAGCATTGCCAATGCCACAAACTTTGGCGGTCTTAGAGGATGTTCGGATACGCGCATACAGGGGCGCTAGATATGGAACGTACCGGATACTTCGACACTCTTGAAACACGTTCAGCCGAGGAACGGGAGATGGCGTTGGCCGCCGCCCTCCGGGCCCAAATCACGCATGCCAAGGCCAATGCGCCGTTCTTTGCTGAATGGCTGGAGGACGTTGACCCAGCCGCAGTGACCGGCCGCGCTGCGCTCGCGAGACTCCCGGTGCTGCGTAAAGGGAATCTTGGTGCCGTGCAGAAGAAGAAGCCGCCGATGGGTGGGCTGCTCGGTGTGCCGCTCGCAGAGGTCCAGCACATCTTCATGTCGCCAGGCCCGATCTTCGAGATCGACACCGTTGAAAAGGACTATTTTCGCGGCGCACGGGCCATGTATGCCGCAGGTTTTCGCACCGGCGATATCGTCCACAACACCTTCTCGTATCACCTCACACCGGCCGGGATCATGATGGAGACTGCGGCGCGGGCGTTGGGCTGCATCGTGGTGCCGGGCGGCGTCGGCCAGACCGAGTTGCAGCTCGACGCCATCGAGGCCATCCGGCCGGTCGGCTATGTTGGCACGCCGTCGTTCCTGAAGATCCTTCTCGAGAAAGCCGCTGAGCTTGGGAAGGACATATCGTCGATTCGCAAGGCGTTCGTCGGTGCCGAGGCGCTGCCACCTTCGCTGCGCCAGATGTTCCGCGACCGCGGCATTTCAACCTTACAGAGCTACGGCACCGCCGATCTCGGTACTATCGCCTACGAGTCCCAGGCGCTCGAGGGCATGATCGTCGACGAAGGCGTGGTAGTCGAGATCGTGCGGCCCGGCACCGGGGATCCCGTTGCCGACGGTGAGGTTGGCGAAGTGGTCGTTACGACATTTAGCAAGGCCTATCCACTGGTGCGCTTCGGTACCGGCGACCTGTCCGCGGTGTTGCCCGGCATCAGCCCCTGCGGCCGCACGAACATGCGCATCAAGGGCTGGATGGGGCGTGCCGACCAGCGCACCAAGGTCAAGGGCATGTTTGTCGACCCAGAACAGATTGCGCTGATCGCACGCCGGCATTCCGAGCTGGGCCGTCTGCGGCTAGTCGTCGACTGGGTCGATCAGCAGGACGTGATGATCCTGAAGGCTGAGCTTGCGGGTGGCTCCACCGACTTGGCCAAGTCGGTGGAAGACAACGTACAGAGCGTCTGCAAGGTGCGCGGACGGGTCGAGTTCGTGCCGCTTGGCAGTCTGCCCAACGACGGTAAAGTGATTGACGATGTACGCAAATACAGCTGATCCAGCGAGGCCCTGAGGACGAGACGGTGTCCCCGCCACGACGCCGGTTCGACCTTGTCGCCCAATGAATAGGCTTGGGTAGTAGGCTTGGACATGGCTCTGACCGACGACTTCGGCGGAACAGGGTCGCGGGAAAATGTGGAGGATGAAGATGGCGCAGAGTGATCTTAGTGGCAGAGTGGCGGTGGTAACGGGCGCCGCGAGGGGGCTTGGCCGCGCCTATGCGCAGGGACTAGCCAAGGCTGGAGCTTCCGTGATCGCGCTCGACCTCTCGGATTGCGGCGATACTGTTCGCGACATTGAGGCGAACGGTGGCAGGGCGTTCGGCCGGCGATGCGATGTTGGAGACATGGCTAGTTGCCGCACGGCGGCCGAGGATACCCTGACCCAGTTTGGGCGGTTGGATGTGCTTGTCAATAATGCGGCGCTCTTCGCAACGCTCAAGTCAGGTCGCTTTGACGCAATCGCCGAGGAAGACTGGGAGGCATGCCTGCGCGTCAACGTTACCGGCGTCTGGAACTGCTGCCGTGCGTTCGTGCCACACATGCGCGAACGAGGTGGCTCCGTGGTCAACATCTCCTCGCTAGCCGCGACGTACGGTCTGCCCAACGCCCTGCATTACACGACCTCCAAGGCGGCCGTGATCGGGTTGACGCGCGGTCTCGCGCGCGAACTTGGCCGCTTCAACATACGCGTCAACGCAGTGGCACCCGCGACCGTTGAGACAGAGGGCATGAGTCAGTTTTTCAGCGAGAAAAAGGAAGACGCCGTGAAAGCTATCGTCTCTGGTCAGTCCATCCGACGGGTGCTTACGACGGACGATCTGGTTGGCACAATCCTCTATCTCGCTTCCGATGCGAGCTCGATGGTGACAGGCCAAACGATCGCCGTCGATGGCGGGACGGTCTTGCTTTAGGTCACACCGGTCTGTCTTCGCTGCGCTTGGCGGTGGAGGCTTGCTCTCCCAATCATCTGACTTCTACCTCTTATGAACGGAAGTCCCGGTGCCGCGAAGCGAGGGGTGAATTTTAAGAGGATCGTCTTGACCGCTGTCGCCTTTCCGATTCCTGACGAAGTCATCGCAGTAGCGGACGGCGTCGAAGCCTTCCTGCGCAGGGAAGTGTTCCCGCGTCACCAGCGCGATCATGCGCTGCTGTCCGATCCGCGCCGCACCTACGGCGACGATGGCCGCTATGTCCCCGCTGTGGTCGACCATATCCAAGGCGTGCGTATGGCGGCGGCGGAGGCTGGTTACTACTCGATGTCAGTCCCTGCGGAACTGGGCGGGGCTGGAATGGGCATGCTTGCCTACTTCGTCGTCTGGGAGCGTATCTATCGTCTCTGTGGCAGTCATAACTGGCTGGGAGCCTATACGGTCAGTCACTGGGCGTTCGGTCCCAGCCCGGTCTTGCTGATGGTAACGGACCGTGCACGCGCCGAAATTCTAACGGGCATGATGGAAGGCAGGACGTCGATGTGTTTCGGCATGTCTGAGCCCGGCGCCGGTTCGGATGCGACCACTATCCAGACGAAGGCACTGCGACGCGGGTCTGGCTGGCGGCTCAGCGGCCGCAAGATTTGGACGACAAACGCTCCGCAGGCAGACTATTGCATCGTCTTTGCCGTTACCGATCCTGAACGTGCGTCACGCAGGGCTGGCGGTATTAGCGCGTTTCTGGTGCCTACCACCTCACCTGGCTTCATGCTGGAGAGCGTCATTCGCATGCATGGCTCGGTGGGCGGCAACGAGGGTTCGATCGTGTTGGACGACGTGCAGGTCGAGCCATGGCAGCTGGTCGGTGAACTGCATGACGGCTTCCGCATCGGATTGCTGGGCGTCTCAATCGGCCGCATCTACAATTCAGCGCGCGCCGTTGGACTTGGCCGCTGGGCGATGGAGATGGCATTGCGCTACGCACAGCAGCGTGAGGCTTTTGGCAAGCCGATCGCGGAGTACCAGGGCGTGACGTTTCCGCTGGCCGAGACGGCGATGGAGCTGCATGCAGCACATCTGATGGCGCTGAATGCGGCGGTATTGATCGACCGGGGCGAGCGGGCGGTGAAGGAACTGTCGATGGCCAAGGCTTACGCGGTGGAGATCGGTGCCCGGGCGCTTGATCGTGCTATCCAGACTCATGGCGCCATGGGGTTCACGAACGAGCTTGGGCTTGTTCATGCCTGGCAGGACGTCCGCTCGGTCAACGTGGCTGACGGCACAAATGAAATTTTGCGTCGTACGATTGCGCAACGCCTCCTTGCCGGGGATACGGAATTGTAGGCATCGCCGCAGCGTCGCAGGCTTCGCTCATCATATGGCAGGTGCTGCTCCAAGCCGTCGTCGAACGCACGTTTGCAAAAGAGAGGAAAGTAATCATGCGAATGAAGGGCAAGGTCGGCATCGTCACTGCGGCCGCTTCAGGAATGGGGAGGGCAGGAGCAGTTCGTTTTGCTCATGAGGGCGCTGCCGTCGCTGTTGTCGATCGGGATGAGGCAGGCGTTGCTGCCACCGTCGCAGAGATCGTGAGTTGTGGGGGCAACGCGAAGGGGATCGTCGCCGACCTGGGTGAAGACGATGCGGCACACCGGATCGTCAAAGAGGCCGCCAACGCCTTTGGCGGCCTCGATTTCGTCTGGAACCATCTTGGCCATCCTGGTCCCGCTTCGGTTGAGGGACTGGATCTGGCGGATTTCGACTTGGCGGTCCGCCTCAACTTGCGTTCTGTGCTGATCACCACCGAAGCAGCCGTTCCAGAATTGCGAGCGCGAGGCGGCGGTGCGCTGCTCTTTACGGCCTCGACATCCGGCCTGCATGGCTCGCCATTTAGTCCTGTCTATTCTGCCATGAAGTTCGGGGTCGTTGGTCTCACGCGCTCGCTCGCCAAGCGCTTGGCCCGCGATGGGATCCGCGTCAATGCTCTGTGCCCCGGCCCTATAGATACGCCGATGTTACGCGTGTTCGTCGCCAGGCCTGACCAACAAAGTACACGCGGCCAGGATCCAGAAGAGCTCATCCGCAAGCACGCCGGCATGACGCCTTTGGGACGGCCGGGCAGACCTGAGGAGATTGCCAACGCGGCACTGTTTCTTTTGTCCGACGAGGCTTCGTTCGTGACTGGCGCGGCTCTACCGGTCGATGGAGGATCAACGGCGTGAATAAGCTGGATGCGATGGTTCACGAGTGAGTTCGGCACGAAGCTGCCGACGGGCAATCATCGTAGGCATCAGGCGGGACAGCCTGCGTACTCCTCGCGTATTCAGCCCTCAAGGGCCGCAATCAGCGAGGCACCAAGCTCCCGACAGAAGGCAAACCGCTGCTTGGCTGCTGATACCACACTCGATTCCGCGACAATCTGCAAGTAAACACAGTATCGTGGATATCTTTTTTGCGCTCAGCCGTACTTCAAGATAACCGGATGCATTCACAGCGTGAGATTGAAGGCGACAGAGATACGCTCGGCGGTTCCGTGATAGGCGCGCACCTGGTGCATCAGCCAGGCGGGGAACATCACAAGCCGGCCGGGCTTGGGCCGCAGCGCCTGAATGGAGGTATTCGAAAGGTCGCTCGATCCGACATAGCCGAGATGCGGCGCTAACATCAGCGGCAAGGGCCCACGTGGATCCATGAACTCCAGCTCACCTCCAAGCGACGGATCGGCGTCAATGCCGCCGTCGTCGACATAGTAGACTCCCGACCAGAACGCGCCTGGGTGCGAGTGAAATGCGTTGCCCTCGCCCTTGCGGTTGATATTCGCCCACAAGTTCGCTCGCCACGTTACGGCAAAATGCTCAGGGTGCGGCCCTCTGCCCGGATTTCCCTCGCGATCCGTTGTCATGCGGTTCGCGACGTTCCGCGCGAATGCCAGCAGCTTGATGGCCGCCGTACGCCCCAGGTTTCCATATCGTCGCTCGACTGCCAGCCACCCAGGTTAGAACGCACGCGGCCAGCGGGATGAGTTCTTTCGCGCTGCTCGATCACCCGGCGCAACTGAGCGTTGAGCGATACTGCGTCCGGCACATCGAACAGGGCGATTACCGTCACGAACAGCGAAAGGATATCAAGCTCCGTTGCGGCCTTCATGTCCGGTCCCCAAACAGGAGACTTGAATGGCGAGCGCAGCTGCAGCCGTGCATGCTAGTCTAGGTGCTTTCGTTTGACATTACGTCGCCAAACAGCTCCCAAGTCTCGCCCTGAAAGCGTTGCAGGCGCTCCGACTGGATGGGATAGAAGTCCGTTGGACTGGTGTTGACGGTGATGCCCGGTAGCAGCAGCGGGACGGTGAGCTTTTTGAGGTTGGCCGCCTGCTTCATCAGGTTGGCGCGTGTGAGTTCATTGCCACACTGCTCCAGTGTCTTGTGCAACGTGTAGGAAGCGGCATACGCATAAACGTTGAAGCCGTCGGCCAAGCTGGCACTGGGATTGTATTTGGCCATCCACACGCGCCAAGCTTTCATGTCGTCCGAATTGTCCCACTGCTTGTCGGTGGGATCCTTCAGATAGGCCGCTGTGACGATGCCTTGGCCATTCTCGAATCCGGCTGGTTTCAGCACTGCCGCTACCGAGGAGGATACGTTGTTCAGGTAATGGACCGGCTTCCAGCCGATGTCGGCGGCCTTGCGGATAGCCTGGGCCGCGAATTTCGGGGTCGTGATGTTGAAGAATACGTTGGCGCCCGAGTCCTTAAGCTGGATAATCTGCGAATCGACCGTCGGGTCGGTCACTTCGTACGTGACGTGCTTGACGATCTTACCGACGTCCTTGCCCAGCCCGTCGCGCATGCCGTCATAATAGTCCTTGCCGTAATCGTCGTTCTGCATCAGCACGGCGACCTTCGGGTCCTTGACGGTGGCCAGGATATGCTTGGCATAGATCACCGCCTCGGTGTGGTAGTCGGGCTGCCAGCCCATCGTCCACGGGAACTCCTTCGGCTTGCCCCATTTGGAGGCGCCCGTGGCCACAAAGAGCTGTGGCACTTTCTTGGTGTTCAAGTACTTCTGGATCGCAGTGTTGCTGGGTGTTCCCAGCGTTTGGAACATTGCGAACACCTTTTCCTGCTCGACCAGTTGACGCACCACTTCGACGGCCTTGGGCGGGCTGTAGCCGTCGTCCATCGTGATGAACTTCACCTTGCGGCCGTTGACGCCGCCCTGATCATTGACCATCTTCCAATAGGCGTCGATGGCCTTGCCAATCACGCCATATGCGGAGGCCGGCCCACTATAGGGGTTCGCGTTACCGATTTTGATCTCGGTGTCGCTGGCACCGTCGTCATACTTTCCCTTTTGCGCGTATGCGCCAGCGCTGCCAAGAACAGCTGCCATCGCCGATGCGCCGCTCAGAAATGCGCGTCTCGTCGCTCTCATAGTTCGAATCTCCCGGTCGAAGGCGAAACATCCATTTTTGAATGCTTATTTGATTCTCGACGACTGGCAAGATGGCGCGGTGTCTGTCAGTTGTTCGGCAGCGTAGACTAGGTATGTTAAAAAGGCATAGGGTGTATATTATAAGTAATACTTACTATATCGACGACTGATATGGGAGGCTGTCGTGGTGGATCCAGATTCAAGCATTGGGTTTCTCGTGGGGGATGTCGCGCGCCTGCTGCGCCGCAATTTCAATCGGCGGGCGCAGGCACTCGGTCTATCGCAAGCTCAATGGAGAGCGCTCGCCTATCTGGCACGCCAGCAAGGCGTGAGTCAGGCCTCCCTCGCAGACCGCTTGGAGATTCAGCCGATCACCCTCGTCCGCCTTCTCGATCATCTTCAGGCAGCCGGTTTGGTGACCCGTAAGCCTGATCCGCATGACCGGCGCGCGTTCCGGCTCTATCTAACGGACAAGGCGCAGCCTCTGCTCGCACGCATGTGGTCCATTGCTGCCCAAACTCGGGAACAGGCACTCGCAGGTATGCCGATCCAACGACAACGAATGCTCATGAAGTCGCTGCAGCATCTAAGGCAGAACCTTCTTCAAGCCGAAGACAGTGCCACGGCCAACGGCCAAAAGGACAAGCGAATCAGAAAGGCAGCAAACGCGTGATCAAACAGCTCCGGCGACAAACCCGGTGCCATGCGCGCCCGGAAGCAGGCGCGGAAGGCGCCGCCGAGATCGTTTCAGTTTCTCATCTGGCGTGCAAACGCCGCCGCTCGCTTCGTCCTGGGCACAGCCAATGCGTAGGTGAAGGAGACAAGGTCATCGAGATGCATCATATGCGCTGTCTTGTCTCCATCTTGCGGTGATGGCGGCACGAGCTTCGTGGTCCGAGGGTCGAAGCCGCCGGGGTTCGCACGGATGTCGACACAGAGCGAACGCTTCGTGTCGGAACGACAACTGCATCACGGGTGCGGCCCTGACCGGGAGTCGCCCAGCACGGTGGGGCTATCGCGCGCGACATCGACGCCCGCCTCCCAACGAGCGGTGCAAGGCGCCTCAGGAGCGCAACCGCGTGGCCGAACCGGAATGTGCCCTGCCGAGAAGCTTCTCCGCTCTCAGCGGTCTGGTTTAGCGCTTCGATCACTCAGCTGCGTGGGCATAGCGGTGATCCGGCAACATACCTGCGCGATCGATGGCTGCACCGGCGTCAAACTTCTTGAGCTCGGGCATCACTGTCTTGGCGAACAGCTGCATGTTGCGCACTGCTTCCTCATGGGCCATCCCCGCGTAGGAGAATACGCCAACATAACCCGAGTTCTTGGTCTGGCGGTGAATGGCCATGATCTTCTCGTAGACTTGATCTGGAGTACCGTAGACCTGTAGCTCGGCGAAGAATTCTATTGCCTTTTCCTCACCGTAACTATGCAGCTTCTCGTTCATCTTGGCATAGTACTCGTATCCTTTGGTGTTCTTGATGTGCTCGCCCGCGAACTGATAGTGGGCGAGCACGGTACGGTAGTAGCCACCGATGTACTTCAACGCCATCTCACGCGCCCGCTCCGGGCTTTCATCGACGAAGGTCCAGCCAGCCGAAATGGGCTGCGGTGCATCCGTGCCATTGATCTCGCGATAGAGCCGATTGTACTCCGCAAGCTCCTTTTCGACCTCACGCCAGGGCTTTTGCGGGATGATCAGCAGGCCGACGCCAAGCTTGGCCATAATCCGCGAGCTTTCCGGGCTTACCGCCGCGGCGTAGGTGCGGCCCCGGAAACTCTTGAATGGAGCTGGCCGGATTGCTGCCGGCGGCTGCCGATAGAACTTGCCATTATGTTCCATGAGTCCCGCCTCAAGGCCGTTGAGCAACGCCTCGGCGTACTCGACAAAGCGCTCCCGGCTTTCACCCATATCCAGCCGAAACCCGTCAAACTCGACCTTGCCCGCGCCACGACCCAGACCAAGGATCATGCGACCTCCCGACAACTGGTCGAGCATGGAGACCTGCTCGGCAACGCGCATGGGATCGTGCCAAGGCAATACCACGACCATCGAGCCCAGTCGCACGTCTTTGGTTCGCCCGGCCATATAGGACAGGAACTGCACGACATCGGGGCACATCGTGTAGTCGGTGAAGTGATGCTCGACCGACCAGATCGACTCGAAGCCTAGCGGTTCGGCCATATCGGCCAGCGCAAGCTCATTCAAATACACCTCCCGGTCCGTGAGCTGACGTCCGGTATTTTGGAATATGGTGGCCATTCCGACATGCATTGTCTTTCTCCTCGCCTAGAACTCAACCTTTGAGACAACCTCTTGCTGGAACCGTCCGTCTGCGGACAGGCAGCGCATGTACGTCGAACGAGATAGCTCAATCCCCGATGTGATGGTTATTCCCGCCGTTTACAGTCGATCCGCACCTCAGGGTGCAGCCATCTGGTGCCGCCTGCCGAAGCTAGGCGGCTGCACGACCTCCCCGGAGCACCACGCCTGGCAGTGGCCCCGCCGGATCGACTGCGTCGACGCCGCGGCTGCGAATCATGGTTCCGTTGACGACCACGCCTTCGATGCCGGATGCATCCGAGATCAGTCGGTCAGCTCCAGCGGGGAAGTCGTTTATGCGGCGCAGCTTGCTCGCACCGATCGTCGCGGGATCAAAGATCACCAGATCGGCCGGTGCACCGAGCGCCAGGCGACCGCGATCTACGAGACCGAACACCTCTGCGGGGCGCGATGTCAGCATGCGAACTCCTTCTTCGAGACTAAATGCGCCCTTCTCCCGCACCCAATGCCCGAGAAAATAGGTCGGCAAGCACGCGTCGCAGAGCTGGCTGGCATGCGCACCGGCATCAGACAATCCCACCACGGTGCACGAGCTCTTCAGCAACGGCTCTACTTCGCTCTCCTCGTGATTGGCCACCGGCATGCGGAAGCGCGCTTCGAGTCCGGTACGCAGCGCCATGTCGAGCGCCAAATCCGTCGGCAGGATACTGCGTTCACGCGCGATGTCGAAAAGCAGGCGCTCCTCCAACTCCGGCTGTGGCGTGTACTGGCCGACCACCGTCTTGGCGAAGGTGGCGCGGAACGTAGGAGGACCGTTCGTCAGCAGCCGCTCTGCGAAGGCCCGTCGAAACTCCGGATCAGCGTAAACGCGAGCCTTGCCGTCGGCATCTGCGGCTGAAATCGGCTTGAACAGGCTCAGTGGCTCGAACGGGAACGGTGCCTTGAACTGGTACTCGAAATTGAGCGGCCGGGGCGTGACCTGTGGCACGATCTTCAGTCCCTCGGCAGCAATCGCTTCCGAGCGCGCAAGCTGTTGGCGGTGGTCGCCGACGCCGAACGAAAGGCCGGCGAGGAGAGCTGTCCAGGTGATCGGCCTCCCGGTCGCTCGGGCAATCTCGACAAACTCGTCCAAGAACAATTCCTTGCCGATCGTCGCCTGCATGATTCCGCGGCCGGCCTCGCCCAAGGCACCGGCCAGCGCCTTGATTTCGGCCAAGTCGGCGATGCGGCTTGGCACAGGACGCCCGCCATAGCCGACATGCGTCGAGGCCTTGGATGTGGCGAACCCGATCGCGCCGGCATCGATTGCCTGCCGCACAATCGCCTTCATGTCAGCGATTTCCTCAAGCGTGGCCGCGCGTTCGGTGGCTGCTTCGCCCATCACCCAAAGGCGCACCGGGGTATGGCCGACCAGCACGCCGAGGTTGATCGCGATGCCACGCTTCTCGATCGCATCGAGGTATTCAGGGAAAGTCTGGAATGGCCAATTCGCGCCGAGGCCGGCCTCGAGCGCCTCGACACTCATGCCCTCAACCTTCTCAAGCGTCCGGGTAATCAGGTTGCGATGCTCCGGCCGGGTCGGGGCGACGCCGAAGCCGCAGTTGCCGACCACCGCGGTTGTCACGCCGTGCCACGGCGAGATGCTCAGCATGCGGTCCCACATGACCTGTGCATCGTAGTGGGTGTGAATGTCGACGAAGCCCGGCGAGACGACCAAGCCGCCAGCGTCGATGGTATTGTGCGCCTGTCCGGGGGCCTTGCCCAATGCGACAATGCGTCGATCCTTGACCGCCACATCGCCGCGATAGCGCTCTCGGCCGGACCCGTCGACGATCTCGGCGCCGACAATCTTCAGATCATAATCCATAGCTTCCTCCTTAGATAACCGGCAACCGCGGGAGCTCACTGAACGGAGGAGTCGCAAAGATCGGCATCTTCATGGGATCCTCTTCCGTTCGGCGTTGCGGGAATAAAATGCAGCCCGTCGGCACCAGAGCCGTCCACGAACACGGCTCGCACAGGCATCGAGACCCACAAAGCGTCTGTCGATGCTGCACGAACTTCCGAAACGAGCCGAATTCCCGGTGCGTCTGAGAATTCAATGAGGCCGACGACGTACGGCAGCCTGTCGACGAATGTGGGCGCGAAGGCATGCCGTACAACCGTCCATGAATAGAGTGTGCCCCGGGGCTCGACGGCGCGCCATTCGATGTCCGCGGAGAAGCAATGTGGACAACGTGTCAGCGGATACCAATGGAAGCGACCACACGCCTCACACCTTGGAAAGCACAGCCGGCGTTCCGCGACGTTGCGCCAGAACGGCGCGAATTCGGGTATCTGTTCGTCCGTCATGGGCCGCTCCATCATCGTCCCAGCAGCAGCACGCCGAAGTCGGGCATCGACAATCCGGTCACGAGGCCGATTTCGGCGTCGGGAACCTGGGCCCTGCCAGCCTCATGCCGGAGTTGTCGCACCGCCTCGGTTACATGCTCGATCCCAAGGCGATAGCTGTATGCGAGAAACCCGCCATGCGTGTTGACCGGCAGGGGACCGCCTGGCGCGATGCCGCCGTCTTGGATGAAGCAGCCGGCCTCGCCCTTGCGGCAGAGACCGGTGTCTTCAAGCTGCAACAGACAGGAGATCGAGAAGCAGTCGTAGATCTCGGCGAAGTCGACATCCTTCGGGCCAAGGCGAGCGCATGCGAAAGCGCGCCGAGCGGCTTCGGCGGCACCAGGCATAGCGGTGAGGCAGGAACCCTGCGTGAACACCGAGTCGCCGGTGACGGGCGCCGAGGCAAACCCCGTTCCGAGCACTCTGACAGGCCGTCTCGAACAATCGCGTGCGCGATCCATGGCCGTCATCACGAAGGCGCCAGCCCCGTCGGTAATCAAGCAACAGTCCGCCGCCCGAAGCGGCTCCGCGATCATGCGGGAGGTGAGGTATTGCTCGAACGTCAGCGAGTCGCGAAGCTGGCCGCGGCCGTTGAGCAGGGCATGTTGCCGGTGCGACACGGCCAAGGCGCCGAGCTGGCGCTCGGTGAGACCGTACTCGTGCATGTAGCGCCGCGCCCAGAGGGCAAAATAGATCGGCTGCGCATTGAAGCCGTAAGGCTTCTCGAACGCCTGCTTTGCCGGGTAAAGGTCGTGAAATGCGTAGGGGCCTCCGGCGCGAGTTCCCCAGTCGACCCCGAAGTAGCCAACGACGACTTTTGCGAGGCCCGACGCGATTGCATGCTGTGCGAGCATGGGCGCACAGACGATTCCTGCGCCGCCCAGGGAAGCGGAAGCTGCAAAACAGTTCGAAGCGCCAAGCTGACCAGCGAGATAGTCGAAGGGCACCTGTGTCGGCATGATGACCGCGTCGGTGACCAACCCGTCGACCTCCTTCGGGCAGATGCCCGCGTCGGCGAGGGCGGCCATCACGGCATCCACCACCATCGCACGCAAGGTCCGGCCTGAACGACGCACTGGCGGCGTTTCGCCAATCCCGACGATCGCGATCTCGCAGGTCATGCGTGCTCCTGCGCCAGCCAGCGCTCGACCTCGTGGCGCTGGATCTTGCCCGTGGTGCTCCGCGGCAGGGCATCGAAGGCGACGAAGCGGATGTCCTTCGGGCGCTTGTAGCCGGCGAGATGCCGGCGGCAGAGCTCGACAAGGTCGTCGGCGGTCAGGCCTTCGTCCCGCCGCGCGACGAAAGCCACAGGCACCTCGCCCCACTTCGCGTCGCGACTGCGGACCACGACGGCGTCGGCGACACGATGGTCCGCGAGCAGGACGCGCTCGATCTCGGCCGGGTAGATGTTCTCGCCGCCCGACTTGATCAAGTACTTGGCACGGTCGACGAAATCGAGCCTACCGTCCGGCCGCCGGACGAACATATCGCCCATGTGGAACCATCCACCGCGGAAGTCCTTCGCGTTCACTTCCGGGGCGTTCCAGTAGCCGCTGAAAAGCGTTGGACCGCGAAATGCCAGCTCTCCAGGTGTTCCATCTGGCACGTCCCGGTCTTCCGCATCGACGAGTCGGAACTCGCACAGCGAGTTTTGGCTTTTTGACAGCTCGGTCGGCACCTCACCGATGGGGATGCGACCACCCGACATCGGCGGGATTCCGGTTTCGGTCGAGCCGAAAGTATTGGCGTAGGAGGCCTGCAGCAGCTGCGTGATCTCCGCGATCTGCGCCCGCGGAACGAGGTCGGCCATGGCGCCAATCAATTTGATTCCTTTGGGCCTGATGGTTCGCGCACGAAGCTCACGAATAACCTGGTCGATCATGCCGGGCATCAGGACAAGCCACCATTGCCGCTCCGTCTCGACGCTCTCCAAGATCTGGGCAACGTCGAACCCGTCGACGATGACCACCTTCCCGCCGATGCTGAGCAAGCTGATCGATTGGTCCAATGACACCATGTGGAACATTGGGGGCCATGCCACGAAGGCATCAGTGCGATCGAGGTCAAAGTCGAGGCAGTTGACGTGCAGCCTCGCGATCTCGGCCCGGTGGCTGATCAGGGCGCCCTTGGGCAGTCCGGTTGTTCCGCTGGTGTAGATGATAACCAGACCATCCTCTGGCTGTGCCGCGATGTCGGGTTCGTCGACAGGCTGTGCCGCCAGCCGTTTCTCGTAATCCGCCCCCAGTTCGATGATGGTGTGACAGCCATCTTCGAGGGCGCTCAGCGCACCCGCGAACCGCTCCGAGACCAGCGCCGCCTTGGGTGTCGTCAAACGAATGCAGTGAGCCAGCTCTTCTTCGGTAAGCCGCCAATTCAGAGCGCAGAGGATCAGCCCGAGCTTTGCCCCGGCGAAAGCCAACTCAAGGTATTCGCAACGGTTCTCGGAAAGGATTGCGACGCGATCGCCTCGCTGCAGCCCGAGAGCGGCCAGGGCATGCGCCAGGCGGTTTACGCGCGTATTGAACTCACCATAGGTGCACATGCGGCCTCGATCGACAACGGCTGGCGATCTCGGCCGCATGCGCGCTTGCGCCCGCAAGAGCTCGCCAACAGTAATTCGGGCGGCGAGGGCGGCATCTTGACCGAATGGAGCATGCGACATGTTTCAGTCCGCCATGACATAAGAGATAACGAGCTGCTTCATGCTGCGCGTCACGAGTTCGTCGTGCCATTCCGGTTGAGGCGTCTCGAGCCGGATTTCCGGCAGCCTCGAAAGCAGCCGGTCGAACGCAATCCGAGCTTCGAGGCGGGCGAGCGGTGCACCAAGGCAGAAGTGAATGCCCAAACCGAAGGCGACGTGGCGGTTGACAGGACGGTCAACCTTGAAAAGGTCGGGGTCCGCGAGGACGGTCGAATCTCGGGCGGCGGAATTCAGCGCCACGAAAACACGCTGCCCTCGTCGGATATCCGCATCACCCAAACGCAGATCTTCGGTAGCAATCCGCGTCACCGTCTGGGCAGGCCCCTCGTACCGCAGCATTTCCTCGACAGCGCCCGGGATGAGGGACCGATTGCGCCGCAGCGCCTCAATCGAGGCCGGGTTTCGCAGGAGCCAATAGAGCCCGTTGGCCAACAGGCTGGCCGTTGTTTCGTGGCCAGCAAAGAGCAGGAGGGTGAGCGTCGAAACCATCTCGTCTTCACTCAGTCCCTCCGGTCCGGTCCCTGCCTCAAGAAGCCGCCCGGTCAAGTCGTCACGTGGATTGCGGCGGTGGTCATGGAGCGTCTCGCGAAAGAATGTGACCATCTCACTTACAGCCCCGCTTGCCCGGTCGTACTTGTCCGGCGTGGCGCGGGCCAAGGCGACGAAGTCCTTGAGGTTTTCGGACCACTTTCTGAGATCCTCGACCCGCTCCCTGGGAACACCGAACAGGTCCGAAATCACGCGCGCCGGCAGCGTAAAGGCGAACGCCTCGATGAAATCCACCCGACCGCGCCCCCTGAAGCCGTCCAGCAGTTCTTCAACGCGTTGCGTTATCATCGGCTGGAGACGCGCGATTTCCTGCGGCAGGAAGCACTTGGCAAGGGCCTTGCGCAGCTTCTCATGGCGCGGTGGATCATTGAACACCATCCAATCCGCCAGCACAGCAGTTAGCCGCTCGATCTTGCCTCGCGTGTCTGGTCCGATATGGCTCAGAAAGGGATCCAGCTTTGCAGCCGAGAAGCGGGGGTCTTTCAACACCAGAGAGGCATCGGCGTGGCGCGTGATAACCCATCCCTTAAGGGATGGGTTCCAGTGAAGAGGTTCTTCTGCGCGCAGCCGCCGATACACGTTGTGCGGATCAGAGATGAAGTCTGGATGCGTCAGATCGGGGGCTGTTTCCATGGACCTTCACCGCATATAAGTCGAAATCTAATGTTCATTTGAAATGCCAGCCGAGTCAAATCGAAGCTGGCGAGCCGTCCAGCTAATTCCGGCAAGTGCAGCAAATTTTCGAATGACAATTCGAATAGCCTACCTATAGTGCAAGGTATGTCAATGCAGACCAGGAGTTGGTTTGCGCACAAGACCAGCGACGACGCGGGTAAAGGAACCAGAGGCGACGCGATTAGAGCGAACGACCCGAGTGCCAGCACGAGCCGCTTTGCGGTAGCGATACCGGAGCGAATGATGTCGATGAAGGCGATCGCCTAGTTCGCATCAGGGAAGGACCTTCATGACGCCGACGAGGGAAACGTTGGCCACACTGGCCCGGCACCGCCTACTGACACCGCTCTGCAAGCGACTTGGCTTGGAGCACCCGGTATTCCAGGCGGGCATGGGCTGGGTCGCGCGCGCAGAACTTGCCGCGGCGGTATCAGCCGCCGGTGGTCTCGGTGTGATTGGTGCCGGATCGAACATGACGGCAGACGAGCTACGTAGTGAGATCCGTGCTGTGCGGGCGCGCACGGACAGGCCATTCGGCGTCGACATCTTGTTCGCAACCGTGCGGGCCGCCGGGGCGGAGGTCGAACGCTATACGGCCTCTGTCTCTGCGATGGTGAAGGTGGTCCTTGATGAGCGAGTCCCCGTGCTCATATCAGGGCTCGGCAGCCCCGCCGCCGTAGTGCCGGAGGCGCACGCGCGCGGCATTTTCGTGATGTCGGTGGTCGGAGCAGTGCAGCATGCGGAGCGTGCCGTTGCAGATGGCGTTGATGCAGTTATTGCCACGGGTTGTGACGGCGGCGGCCATGTTGGCCAGATCGGAACTGCGGTGCTGGTGCCAGCGGTCGTAGACGCCGTGGAGGTGCCAGTCCTGGCTGGCGGCGGCCTTGCAGACGGCCGCGGGCTCGCTGCGGCATTGGCGTTCGGCGCACAAGGGATCTGGATGGGCACGCGCTTCATCGCCACCTATGAGGCGCGGGCGCACGAAAACTACAAGAAGAAGATCGTGGCAACCAGCACCGCTGGGACCGTCGTGACCCGGGCCCACAGCGGCAAGCCTTGCCGTCTGATTCGCAACCGTTTCACCGACTCCTGGGTTGGGCGCGAGCACGAGATCGAACCCTATCCCTTGCAGGCCGTGCACGTGGGTCACCCGGCTTCGGAGCGCGGCCGGCTGGAGGGTGATGTGGAGAACGGCGTTTTGCCCGCAGGCCAAAGCTGCGGTCTGGTCGGGTCGGTTGTGCCGGCTGCTGAGGTCGTCCAGCAAATCGTCCGAGAGGCGGACGCCGCGCTCGACCGACTGTGCCGGCGGATCGCAACCTGATTGCCGACGAGCGGACCACGTGAGGGGTTGGGCGCGATGCAGGTGTTTACGATGCTGCCGGTGAACGACTGGAATCAGACCGGATCGGCAGCGCGAGCGGCGGAGACGGCTGGGTTCGACGCGCTCATGACGGTGGAGGCGAAGCATGACCCATTCTTGCCGCTCGCCGTCGCGGCGCTTGCGACCAAACGGCTCGCGCTTACGACGTCTGTCGCAGTCGCCTTTCCGCGCAGTCCGGCGGTGACAGCAATGCAGGCTTGGGACCTGCACGCCAATTCAACAGGCCGCTTCGTGCTCGGCCTGGGCAGCCAGGTGAAAGGCCACAATGAACGCCGCTTCGGCGTTCCTTGGAGCCCGCCGGCACCGCGTCTGCGCGACTATGTTCGAGCGCTGCGCGCGATCTGGCGCTGTTGGCAGACTGGCGAAGAGCTGCGTTACGAGGGCGAGCACTATCGGCTCACGCTGATGACCCCGGATTTTTCGCCCGAGCCCACCGGCCTGCCGATGGTCCCGGTGACAATTGCAGCGGTTGGGCCGGCAATGTTGCGGGTGGCCGGTGAGGTCGCCGACGGTGTGCGGCTGCACCCGATCTGCTCGCGGCGCTATCTTGAGGAAGTGTGCATGCCGCGCCTGGTGGAGGGCATGCGCCGCAGCGGCCGCAAGCGCGAGCATTTCAACGTGCATGGCGGCGGCTTCGTCGCGACCGGGCCGGACGCCGCGTCGGTGGCGAAAGCCATGGACTGGGTGCGCTTCCGCATCGCCTTCTACGGTTCCACGCGTACCTATATGCCCATCCTGGAGCTGCATGGGCTCCAGGATCTCGGGATGAAGCTGCACGATCTCTCGGTCCAGGGCCGCTGGAAGGAAATGGCGGCACTTGTCTCGGACGACGTTGTGCGCATCTTTGCGGCCTGCGGCACTTACGACGAGATCGTGCCTGCCATCGAAACCCGTTTCGGTGGAGTGGCTGACGCTATCGAGCTGAACTTGGCACCGGGAACAGAGCCCGGACTGGTGCGCGAGCTCGTCGCCGACATCCGCCGGATACCGCATGCCTTCCAGGGCTTTGCCACCACTTGAGTTCCGGTCCTCGGGGAAGACGTCCATGCCACTGCCACTCGATGCTCGCCTACGAATCGGCATCCAGACCATCCACCGTCGCACCGAACCTGCGACTGGCCCATGGCTTCCACGCATCGACGAACTGGTCTCGCTGGTGCAACTCGTGGACCGAAGCGGCTTCGACTCGCTGTGGGTTGGCGATCACATCGCCTTCGCCATCCCCATCCTTGATCCGCTGCTACAGCTTGCTCAGGCTGCCGTCGTCAGCCGGCGGCTGCTGTTTGGGACATCGGTCTATCTACTGCCACTGCGGCACGCGGGGCCGGTGGCCAAGCAGGTTGCGACCCTCGACCATCTGACCGAGGGGCGCCTCATCTTTGGCGTTGGTGTCGGCGGCGAGTTCCCTAAGGAATACGCTCTGGCCGGCGCACCAATTCGGGAGCGCGGCGCGCGGCTCAGCGAAGGGATCGTGGTACTGCGCAAGCTCTGGACTGGCGAGCCGGTCACGCATCAGGGAAGGTTCAGCACCTTCAGCGAAGTTCAGATGCAACCACCCCCGCGGCAATCGGGAGGCCCGCCGATCTGGTGCGGCGGACGATCGGAAGGAGCGCTGAAGCGCAGGGCCGCTTGGCCGATGGCTGGATGTCGTACGTGTTAACACCGGAGATGTACCGAAGCAGCCTCGATGTGATTGCGATGGCTGCGACAGCCGCTGGGCGCAAGCTTGCCCGCTTCGGCACGGGCCATCTGCTGTTCACGCGGCTGGACGACACATACGAGAAGGCGCTCGACGCGGCGTCCGAGACACTAAGCGTTCGCTACGCCATGGATTTCCGCAAGGCGGCGCAACGCTACTGTGCCCTCGGCCCGGCGGCCAACGTTGCCGAGTGCATGCGTGCCTTCTATGCCGCCGGCGTGCGGCACATCGTGCTCGACTTGCTGGGACCGTATGAGCTGCGTCAGGCGCAGATCGAGCGCGTCGCCGCCGAGGTTCTGCCGCTGCTGACGGATTTGACAGGGACAGACAGCCCGGCCGCCGTTCAGGAAAAGCAGGCAGTCGAATGAGCTATTCCAGCTAACTCGAGACACCGCTTGCGCCAGTTTTTCGTCGGGAGGAGATCATGCTTGGCCTTATCCAGGACCGACCGCTGTTGATATCGTCACTGCTCGACTTTGCGGCGACTTATCACGGCGAGGTCGAGATTGTCTCGCGCAGCATCGAGGGGCCGATCCATCGCTACACTTACCGCGACGCGCAGCGGCGCTCCAAGCAGCTCGCCCAGGCGCTGCAGCGGCTCGGCGTCAAGCCCGGTGACCGCATTGCCACGCTGGCCTGGAACGGCTACCGCCACTTCGAGTGCTACTACGGCGTCTCCGGCATCGGCGCCGTGCTGCACACCATCAACCCGCGGCTGTTCGCCGAGCAGATCGTCTACATCGCGAACCATGCCGAGGACAGCTACATCTTCACCGATCTCACCTTCGTGCCGCTGCTCGAGCAGATGGCGCCGGAGCTGAAGTCGGCCAAGGGCTACGTCATCCTAACCGACCGAAAGCACATGCCGGGGACCTCGCTGCCCAACGTGATCTGCTACGAGGAGTTGATCGCGCCGGAGAGCGGCGAGATGGAGTGGCCGAGGCTCGACGAGCGCACCGCCTCGTCGCTCTGCTACACCTCGGGCACCACGGGCAACCCCAAGGGCGTGCTCTACGCCCACCGCTCCACCGTGCTGCACAGCTTCGCCACCTGCATGCAGGACGTGCTGGGCATCAGCTCGCGCGACACCATCCTGCCGGTGGTGCCGATGTTCCACGCCAACGCCTGGGGCATCGTCTACGGCGCCCCGATGTGCGGCGCCAAGCTGGTGTTCCCCGGCCGCGAGCTCGACGGGCAGAACGTCTACGAGCTGATGGACCAGGAGAAGGTGACCATGTCGGCTGGCGTGCCGACGGTCTGGCTGATGCTGCTGAACTACATGAAGGAGCACGACCTCAAGCTGCCGTACATGAACCGCACAGTGATCGGCGGGTCGGCGGCACCGGCCTCCATGATCGCAACCTTCGAGAAGCAGTACGGGGTCACTGTGATCCATGCCTGGGGCATGACGGAGATGAGCCCGCTGGGCACCACCGGCGTGATGAAGGCGAAGATGGTAGACTGGCCATTCGAGAAGCAGCTCGAATACAAGGCCAAGCAGGGCCGCGCCGTGTTCGGTGTGGACTTGAAGATCACCGACGACGGCGGCAATGAGCTGCCGCGCGACGGCAAGGCCTTCGGCCACCTGATGGTGCGCGGGTTCTGGATCGCCAGCGGCTACTTCAAAGGCGAGGGCGGCCAGGTGCTGGATGAGGGTGGCTGGTTCGACACCGGCGATGTCGCCACCCTCGATCCCGAGGGCTTCATGCAGATCACCGACCGCGCCAAGGACGTGATCAAGTCCGGCGGCGAGTGGATCAGCTCGATCGACCTCGAGAACCTGGCGGTCGGCCATCCTGACGTCGCCGAGGCTGCGGTGATCGGCGTCGCCCATCCCAAGTGGGACGAGCGGCCGCTGCTGGTGATCGTGCCGGAGCAGGGCAGGAGCCCCACCAAGGAGGAGATCCTGGGCTATCTCGACGGCAAGATCGCCAAGTGGTGGATGCCCGACGACGTCGTCTTCGCGAAGGAGATCCCGCACACCGCGACGGGCAAGATCCAGAAGGTGGCACTGCGCCAGCAGTTCAAGGACTACGTGCTGCCGACGGCGCAGTCGGCCGCCGAATAGCCGGCGCCGACGCTTCCGAAGGAGGCATTCGAAAGGAAAGACGGCGCGAGCCGGCCCCCTTCCGACCCTTCCGCGACATTACCGGCCCAATCCATTGCCTCACCGCGGATCGGCCAGCACGGCTTTTTGGTCGGGCCCGCCACCCCGCCGTGAAAGCAGCAGCATTCGGCTGCTGGGAATCATGGTGCATTCCTTGATCCGAGTGCAGGTCGCGAGTGCATCAGCACCTTTCCGACATAGCCTGGCAGACGAGCGAAACAATGCACTTCAGTCGAGAGACATTATTCCGAGAATCGAGAGAACATAGCTCGCCAGCACCCGACTGTCTTTGAAGCGAGAGAAAGCCAACCTGCGCAGGGGGATTTATCCGGACGTGAAGGACCACGTGGTGCGAAGCAAACCGATCTTGATTGCCGGTGCGCGCATTGGCGGTTTGGAGAAGGCTTTTGACCGGGCCGTAGAGCCACGTTTCAAGCATGACTCCTCCCCGCCGCAGGGCCTGATCTGGAAAATGGGAACGGCGCCCGTACCGCGTACGGCTCAAGCGAAATCGAACACCCTCGACAATGACTTCAATCGGTACTGCAGCGACGGATGTGCCGATAGAGCGTCGTTCGAGCGATACCTAGCGATCGAGCGGCGCGGCTGAGGTTCCCGCCCTCGCGCCGAATGGCGGCTAGCACCATCTGTCGCTCGGCGCCGCGGATCGTCGAGGCGAGGGGTAAGCCGCACGGCGACTCATCCTCCAGAATTGCCGTCGGCAGAAGATCGAGGCTGAGTATAGGGTCCGTCGCCAGCAGAACCATGCGCTGCAAACAATTGCGCAACTCGCGTACGTTACCAGGCCAACGGTAGCGCAGGAAGACATCCATGACCTCCGGTGCGATCCGTGTCGCAGACGCCGCACCAGCGATGTCGCGCAGCATATGCCCGACAAGATGCGGAATGTCGCCTGTCCGTTCGCGCAGTGGCGGCAAGCTCAGGCAAGTGACGTTGAGACGATGATAGAGGTCGGCGCGGAAGCGCCCGGCCGCCATGTCCTTGGCAAGAGGACGATTGGTGGCGGCAATGACTCGCATCGCGATCCTGCGCGGCGCCGCCTCGCCGAGCCGCCACACAGCGCCTTCCTCCAGGGCGCGCAGCAGATAGGGCTGCAGGTCGCAGGGCATATCGCCGATCTCGTCGAGGAACAGCACGCCGCCATGGGCCTGCTCGAAACGGCCGCGGGAGCCGCCACGGCGCGCGCCGGTAAAAGCTCCTTCGGCGTGGCCGAACAGCTCGCTTGCCAGGATATCGCGCGGCAAGGCAGCGCAATTGACAGGCACGAAAGGACCCGACTGGAAAGGACCCGCCGCGTGCACGGCACGCGCCAGCACATCCTTGCCGGTGCCGGTCTCCCCCTCGAGCAGCAACGGTGTGCTCGCTGCGGCGAAACGCTCGGCCTGCCGCAGAAGGCTCTCGAGCGATGGTGATGTCTGGAGCAGCGCTTGGAAAGCTGGCGCCAGCGGCTCCTCTGCCTCCGTGCGGTGCGACCTCGTGCGCTGTCCGCGACCGGTCGTAGGCAAATGTAGGATGGCGCCGATGCAATGCCCATTCTCCCTGAGCGGGGACAGCCATTCCGGCCGGATTCCCGGCGCCAGCGATGCCAGCCATTTCGGCGCGACCTCTCCGCGCGGTGCCGCGACAAGTTCGCCCATCGCTTGCGTCCGGCTGAGGCCGTGCTCGCGCAATGCCGAGGAGGCCTGCACCGTGCGCGCGATCACGCGGCCCTGCGCGTCGAGCAGGACGGCAGCGGTCTCACGCCCGCCAATTGCGGCTTCAAACAGCTCAATCAGCCGCGCCCGCTTGGCCAGCGCGTGCTTCTGCAAGTGGCCCTGCAGCTGGCCGACCAGCGACATGACGAACGGCCAGGTCTGCGCGTTGACCGTGTCGGGCGGCCCGGTGATATCGACCACGCCGACGATGCGACGGTCTAGTGGATCGCGGATCACCGCGGCGGTGCAGCTCCAGGGCTTGGCGACTTCACAGAAGTGCTCCTCGGCATGGATGTGCAGCGCCTTCCCCAGCGCCAGCGCCGTGCCCACCGCATTGGTGCCGCTGCTGCACTCGTGCCACGCGGCGCCCGGAACGATGTGGTCAGCGGCGAGCCGGTCGGTGAGATGCGGATCGCCGTCGACCGACAGCAGGGTGCCGTCGGGATCGCTGGTGATCAGGATGGTGCGCGAACCCATGAGATAGGGAACGATCGGCGGCACGCACGCGCGCACCGCGTCGTAGAACGGCGCGTTGCGCCGCTGGAAGCGGTCGACGTCAGGACCGTTGACCCGCAGTGGCGCCGATTTGGTCGCCGGATTGACGCCGTTCTGCCGGCAGCGGCGCCACGACTCGATGACGACATCGCGCACGGCATCGTCGTCGACCGGGCGGTCGGTGACGAACCTTTCCCAGACCCTGCGGACGGTCCGGATGTAGTCCTTGGAGCACAGCTGAGCGAGCGGGATATCTTTCATCACCAAGCTCCTCCCAAGGGCTGCCGCCGATCGCGGCGCACCGCTTCGGCTCTTCGTGACGAGATGCTCGACGCGGGGATCGACGATCGAGGAGGCAGCTTGCTTGCCGAAAGGATAGGCGCCCGATTGCGACCCTGTAAATCGAGTGCGCTGTAGCGTTTCGCAACAGTCGCCGCGCAGGATGTGTAGCGCTGCGCATCAAGCTGCCATGCATGCCATCCGGCAAGTCCTTGCCGTGCCGTGATTTTCCTTCTGGCACGCTAGTTGCGCTCCAGCGGTCATGCCGCGTGCGGCATGGAAGGAAACGCAAACAGGAGATTAGGACATGCTGGAGATCGGAGTCTTCCACAACGGTGCTTCGACCCTGCCGGTGACCTTGACCAAGGACGGCGTGGCGGTGAACGACGGCTCGCTCAAGGAAGTCCATCGGGCAGCCCAGGAGACGCTTGTGAATCAAGTGCGCCAGGGCATTCTTGCCGAGCGGCTGGGCTTCCAGTCCTTCTGGCTGACCGAGCATCACTTCCAGCCCGAAGGCGCGGAGATGAGTCCCAATCCGCTGATGACGCAGATGGCGATCGCCACGCACACCAAGAAGATCCGCCTCGGCCAGTGCGCCAACATCGTGGTCTGGCATCATCCGGTGCGGCTCGCCGAGCAGGTCGCACTCCTGGACGTGATCAGCGGCGGTCGGGTCGAGTGCGGTGTCGGTCGCGGCTATCAGCCGCGTGAGAACGAGACGCTGGGACGCCCCTACGGCTCGACCATCCAGGACCAGGAACGCAACCGCAAGGCCTTCGAGGAAGTCATCGCGGTGATGAAGAAGTGCTGGACGGAGGACTCCTTCTCCCATCATGGCGAGAACTTCTCGGTGCCGCCGACCTACACCAAGTGGAACCACAAGCAGACCCTGGCCTATTTCGGCATGGAGAAGGCCGGTCGCGCACTCGAGGACGTCGTGGCGATCGGCGAGCCCGACATGTACTCCGCAGGCAATCCCGTGCAGGCAACGACCACGACCTTGAAGGAGCTGCAGGTCTTTCCGCAACCGGTTCAGAAGCCGCATCCGCAGCTCTGGGAGCCGGTGACCAGTTCGCGCTCGATCAAGTGGGCGGCTGAGAAGGGACTGAACGGCGTGATGATCGTCGAGCCCAACGACCGTCTGCGCAAGAACATCGATATCTACTATGAGGCGGCCGAGAAGGCCGGCTGGCCGGACATGCACGGGCGCGGCCGCTTCAAGTACGGTTGGGACGCTGCCAAGCGGCGTGGCATCATGACCAGCCGCTACATCCACATCACCACCCCGGGCAAGGAGAAGCAGGCGCTCGAGCGAGCGGCGCGCGCCATGGAGCTGCAATTCGACTACTACGGCCCGTTCGGCTTCGGCGCCGTGGTGGCGCGGCTCAACGAGCCGATGTTCGACCTCAACAAGCGCGTCACGGCCGACATGCTGCGCGAGCGCGAGATTGCGATCCAGGGCTCCAAGCAGTTCGTGATCGACAAGATCATGAAGATGAAGACCGAGTGCGGTTACGAGGACTTCTCGTTCCTCGCATGGTTCGAGCTCGGCGGCTTCGAGGGCCGTGAGATCGAGGACCAGATGCAGCTCTTTGCCGAGGAAGTGATGCCGGTCATCGCCCGCGAGTGCGGCGGCAAGGTGGAGCTGCCGAGCGTCGGCATCGACTATGTCGGCGCGCCGGCGGCGCAGCGCGCGGCGGCCGAGTGAGGGAGGGCGAGATGCCGAGCGTACAGTCGGAGGAGCTCAAGACGCTCTACAAGGGCTGGGTGGCCGCGCTCGCCGCCAACCCGTCCATGGAGCTCGACCAGATGCGCCGCATGTTCGAGCACTGGGGCGACGTCACTGCCGAGCCTGGCGGCGTTGACTATGTCGAGGTGACGGCCGGCGGCGTGCCCGCGCTGTGGGCGACGCCGAAGGGCTGCGTGCAAGACCGCGTGCTGCTCTGCACTCACGGCGGCGGCTACGTCACCGGCTCGATGTACACGCATCGCAAGGTGTACGGGAATTTCGCCAAGGTGATCGGCTGCCGCGCGCTGATTGTACATTACGGCCGCGCCCCGGAGCACGTGCATCCGGGGCCAGTCGACGACGTGGTGACCAGCTATCGCTGGCTGCTCGATCAGGGCGTCAAGCCGCAGCACATTGCGCTCACCGGCGATTCGGCCGGTGGTGGGCTTGCGATCACGACGCTGCTGCGGGCGCGCGAGCGCGGCTTGCCGATGCCGGTTGCAACCATGCCGTTGTCGCCGTGGGTCGACATGGAGGCGACCGGCAAGAGCTTTGACAGCAATGCCGAGAAGGACGTGCTGGTGTCGCGCGACATCATCAAGGTGATGGCCGGCACGTTCCTGGGCGAGGGCGGGAACCCGAAGGACCCGTTGGCCAGTCCGCTCTATGCCGACTTGAAGGGCTTGCCACCGGTCTACATCCAGGTCGGCGGCGACGAGACGCTGCTCGACGACAGCCAACGGTTCGCCGAGAGGGCGCGCAAGGCGGGGGTCGATGTCACCGTCGACGTCTATCCCGACATGCAGCACGTCTTCCACTTCCTGGCGGGCGTCGCGCCGGAGGCCGACGACGCCATCGGAAAGCTGGCCTCCTGGGTGCGTCCCAAGCTGGGACTCGGTTAGTCGCGCCATCCTGATGGCTTCGCGCGCAAGCGCGCTTGCAGTCGCTCGCAGCCACCCATAGAGGGCCACGCCGATATCGCGAAGAAGGGCTTTCAGATTTCACATGAATGGCCCGAACCAGCGACGGCGGGTTTCCCTGCTGGGCTGGGGAAGAGCGGTATCGGTCAGCTGGCCGATACCGCGCCCGGCTCCGCTGTGGACGGTCCCCACGACCGAAAAAGCGGCACCCCCTTCCCAAGTACAGTATGCCTAAGTGCGCTATCTGGAATCAACAGGGCCTTGCTCGATGAAGAATTGCGAAAACCGTAACTTTTGCGCGGCTGCGCATCGCCGAGCATCGCCAACAGCGGGACTGGCCACAGATGGCAGATGCATAAATGCTGGGGCACGGCCAATTGGTAGGACCGTGGTGACCAAGAGCAGCGTCGGGCGAACGCTTCAGCCGACACAGATGGCACGGAGACTTGACCCTGCGTTTGGTTGATGTGAGGTTGGGGCGCGGTTCAAGCGGGCGACCAGGCGCCTCTGCTTGTGCCAGCATGCCCGATCCCCGCATTTGTCAACTGCGAACCATCGGAAGGTTGTCGCAAATGGCGTTCGAAACCATCCTCACAAGCCAGGACGGCGCGTCCTTTGTCATCACGCTGAACCGGCCGGACCGACGCAACGCCTTCAGCGTCAGGATGATGCAGGAGATCGCGACGGCTTGTGCCAGCGCGGACGAGAATCCGTCGGTGCGCGGCGTGATTGTCACCGGAGGTCCGCGATATTTCTCCGCGGGGGCGGACCTCAACGAAGCCATGGCAATCAAGTCCACTGCGGATGGCGTCCCCTATATGACGCATTGGGAGACGCTGAACAACGCGGTCGAGCGTCTTGCCAAACCGAGCCGCTGCCCACGAAGCGGCCCGCCCACTCGATCAGTTCCTGCGTCCAAGGAAGCGTATCGGCCCGAACAGGCAGACGTCGATCGGCGCCGACGTGATCAAGATCGAGCCGCGTGAGGGCGAGCCAGTCCGAGGTTGGCCGCCGATCAAGGATGGCACCGGCTATTTCTTCACGTACACCAACGTCGGCAAACGCAGCCTTGTCCTGGATCTCGAGCGTCCGCCCGACGTCGAGACCCTGAAGAATCTCGTCGGGCGATCCGACGTGCTGATCGAGAACCTGAAGCCGGGCGCCCTCGCCAAGCGGGGTTGCTCCAGCGAGCAGCTGGCACGCATCAATCCGCGCCTCATCTACTGTGCCGTTTCAGGCTTCGGCGCGGACACGATCTATCCCGGGCGGCCGGCCTTCGACACTGTCATTCAGGCCATGTCGGGCTTCATGGATCTGACACGAGCCGGCGACGTGCCGGTGAAAGCTGGCATCTCCATCGCCGACGTGATGGGGGCCGAGATTGCAGTAGTCTCGATTCTTGCCGCTCTGGAGGCACGTGACCGGACCGGGCTCGGCCAGTTCATCGACCTTTCCATGCAGGACGTCTGCGCCTGGCTCTCGGCAATTCTATGGAACGGCGAGCAAGCAGCACCGATGTCCATCGCCGTTCCCGCAAGGGACGGATTCGTGCTGGTCGAGGCGGACGGCATGGCGGACAAGGACATGCTGCCAGCAGGCTTAACTCGCGAACGCGCCCGGGGCATGACGCGGGCGGCGCTTGCCGCCGCTCTCTCTGAGGCCGGCTGCCGCACTGCGCCCATCCTCTCGGCCGCAGAGATGCTGCAGGCGCAGCAGACCTGCGCGCGCCGCCTTGTGATCCACGCACGGGATGCCACGGGCCAAGTCTGGCCACTCTTGGCAAGCCCCCTGCGCTTGCAGGGCACCCCGCCCATGATCCATCGACCCATGGGGACCCTAGGGAGCGATGGGCCGGAAATACTGGCGGAACTTGCTGCGAGAACTGCGCAATGACGGACGTGCATTTCCCGCAATATCGGTACATCGAAGTGGCAGTTCGGCCGCCTAGAACCGCATCGATCCTTCGCAGCTGGCTGGGTGCCTCGCGGCCAGCGCCTGAAGGCCAGGGAGCGACATCGACGTTGGAAGACTACGATCTTGAAGGCCCGATCAATGGCCAAGGCTTCTTGCTCTATGTCCAGAAGGTTCTCGTGCCAACCCTTATGCCAGGCGACATGACGACGCTTGCGGGAGGGCCTCGTCTTCGGCGACGCAACAGAAAGACCGGCGAGTGCGAGCGTCGAGAACTGTTCGGCGACCTCGCGCACACCGAGCCGTCCGCGAGGCTTGTACCATTTGTATGCCCAATTCAGCATCCCGAGCAGACCGTACGTGACCACCGGCACGTCCAGATCCGCTCGAAACTCGCCGGCCTTTACGCCCTCACGTAAGATCCGTTGCCAATAGCCTTCATACTGCTTCGGCGAGAGATTGAGCTGCTGGCGGAACAGGCGCTTCATCTCCTCCCGCTCGCGGAGATAGACGAACAGGTGGGGTAGTGCTGGTCGAAGCCATCGAGGTGAGCCAGAATGGCGCGTCGGAGCTTCTCGCTCGCCGGCAGATCGCTGGCAGCAATCTCGCCCATCCTGCTGTACATCCGGAAGATCGGTTCCTTGACGATGAGGTAAAGCAGATCGTCCTTGCTCTTGAAATGATGGTAAAGGCTACCCTTGAGGATCCCGACAGCATCCGCGATGTCCTGGACGGTGGCGGCGTGATAGCCCTTCCGCTGAAACACCCTCGCCGCTGCCGCAATGATCTCCTCAATGTTTGCCATGGATAGCCATTGTAGCAGCGAGCGCGTCCGCGACTAGTCTTAGTCTAGCCGACGTCGCGCCTCAGCACACCGTCACCTTCCAACACTGCAATCTCGGCTGCGGCCAATCCCAAATGGCGCGACAGCACATCCGCGTTGTGCTCGCCCAGCGAGGGTGCGGTCGGTGTGTTGACTGGCGGCTGGCCGACCAGGTGCAGGAGCGGGCCGGGCACCTGAAACAGGCCTAGCGCAGCGTCCTCGACGTCGCGCACGGTGTAGCGCTCGACCAGGTGCGGGTGACGCATGGCATCCTCGACCGAGAGCACCGGGGCGCAAGGCACGCGATGCTGCTGCAGCACGCCGAGTGCCACAGCATCGGAGGGCTGCGCTTGGAGCCAGTCGGTGATGATCTGCTCCAGCACCTCGACATGACGTGCCCTCCCGGCACTGTCGGCAAAGCGAGGATCATCTAAAAGATCGGCACGATCCACGGCGCGGGCCAGGCGACGCCACATGTCCTCGCCTACCGGCACCAGCACGATATGGCCTTCGCGGCTCTTGTAGATGCCGGCTGGCACCACCGAGAAGTGCCGGCTACCGTTGCGAGTCGGCTTGATGGTGCCGCCCGACGCGCTGGCCAGTTCCACTGCCAAGCCGTGGCTGTGGAAGTAGAAGTCGATCAGCGCGACGTCAAGCCAGCGCCCACCGTCGCCGTGCTTCAGTCGCCCATAGAGCGCGGCATGGATCATCGCCAGCGCCGTGACGCCGGCGCCAACATCGCCGATGGCGACGCCGGCCATCGGCGGGATGCCGTCCTTGTCGCCGATCATTGCCGTCACGCCGGTGTAGGCCTGGGCAATGAAATCGAAACCGGGCTGCTGGGAAAGCGGACCGGACTGGCCGAAGGCTGAAACCGAGCACAGGATCAGCTCAGGGTTCAAGGCGTGCACGACTTCCCAGCCGAGACCCAAACGCGTAATCGTGCTGGGAGAGAAGTTCTCCACCATCACCTCGGCCTTGGCGATCAGCCGCTTGACCAGATCGAGCCCACGCTTGTCGCGCAGGTCGACGCACAGGCTGCGCTTGCCGAGGTTCTGCTGGATGAAATAGGCGCTGCGCCCGTTGCGCTTGACTGGCATGGCCCGGGCTAAGTCGCCCTGCGGTGCCAGTTCTATCTTGATCACCTCGGCGCCCAGCTCGGCCATTGCCCGGGTGCAGACCGGACCGGCAACGTACTGCGTGAAATCCACGACCAGCACGCCGGCCAGCGGATGGGAGATCATCTGCTGCCTCGCATTGTATCTCCCGCTTCGCCGCTAGCGGAGCGCTGCCGCGGCGAGAGGGCCGCGGAGCACGCGGCCGGGATGTGCGCCGGTATGCTCGCCGTCGCGCAGCACGACGCCGCCGTTGACGATGGATGCCGCAAAGCCCGTCGCCTTCTGGCGCAGCCGCCGCGCCCCCGCCGGCAGGTCGTCGACGACCTCGGGCATGAGCGGCGCCACTCGGTCGGGATCGAACACAACGAGGTCGGCGGCCAATCCCTCGCGCAGCAGGCCCCGATCATGAAGTCCCCAGGCGGATGCCGGCTCAAGGGTCAGCAGGCGAACGCCTTCCTCCAACGTCAGCGCCTTCCGCTCCCGCACCCAATACGCGAGCACGTGCGTCTGAAGCGAGGAATCCATGATCTGTGAGACGTGCGCGCCGGAGTCCGAGAACGTCACCACGGACCGGGGATGGCGCATCATTTCGAGCACGATGTCGTCCTGTCCGTTCGACAGCGGTTGGACGAAGAAGCAGCGAAGGTCGCGCTCAAGCGCAAGCTGGATCATCGCCTCGACCGGATCGACGTCGCGCTCGCGTGCGATGCTGGCGATGGAGCGGTGCGGCCCAACCGCCTGTTCCATGAGAAAGAGCCATTCGTAGTCCGGGCGGCGCGCCTCGGCGCCCACCGCTCGGGCCGAATCCATCCGGTTCGCGGCCGCGATGAGTCTCGTCCGCAGGGTTTGGTCGCGTAACGCAGCACGCTGTTCGGCGAGCGGAAGGGCACGCAGCGGTCCCCACTCTGGCAGGCCATCGAAAGGCAGGCTTGTCTCGAAGGATAGCAGCACGCTGATGGCGCGGCTGTGCACCTGCGCGAACATCCGCCCGCCCGCTCGCGCGGTTTCGTCCAGCAACGCGAAGAACTGCCGCCAGTGGTCTGGTACCGCCCGCGAGCTGAACATCCCCCAGGTCACGGGCACCCCCGTCTCCACAGCGAGATCGCGGAGACGGTTGAGGTAGTCGCGGATCCGCTCAGGATCGCGGCCTGTGTCCTCACTCGCGATTTCGAAGACGCCTGCTCCAAGCTCGCTCATCACGCCTACCAGCTCGCGGACCTCGCTCCACGCCGCGACCCGGCTCGCCACGGGACTGCCATCGGGCGTCGCGTGGTTTCGCGTACGCGACGTGGTGAAGCCGATCGCCCCCGCGTGTAACGCGTTCGACAGCTCACGCTTCATGGTCACGAGATCGTCGGCGGTCGCTGGTTCTGAGAACGCGCGCTCGCCCATGGCATAGGTGCGCAGTGCTGAATGTCCGACGTACCCCGCGTAGTTGATCCCCTTGCGCCAGCCCTCCAGCGCATCGAGATACTGGGCGTACGTCTCCCATGTCCAATCGATCCCGGCTGCCATGGCCTCAGCGGGGATGTCTTCAGCGCGCTCGAGATTGCGGAGCACGAGATGCTTCTCGTCCGGGCGGCACGGCGCAAGCGTGAAGCCGCAATTGCCCATGATAGCCGTGGTCACACCATGCCAGCATGAGCAAGTGCCGAGCGGATCCCACGCGACTTGCGCATCCATATGGGTGTGTCCGTCAATGAAGCCCGGCGCCACCACGAGCCCGCGTGCATCTAGCTCCTCTCGGCCTCGCTCCTTGATACGCCCGATACGAGAGATGCGGCCACCACGAATGCCGATGTCGGCGCGATAGGAAGGCAGTCCCGAGCCGTCCACGACCTCGCCTCCACGAATCACCAGCTCATACATGGCGAGTCCTCCTCGAAGCTTGCTGGATCCAGGTGCCGGTCCCGGTTTGCCTTACCAAAAACGACCTGCGCTTTCGATCAGGTGGAGCGTAAGGGAAGTCGTTCGCGCACATCAGCCGACGGACGGTGCAGAACTCGTTCTTCTTGAAGGCCATCCAGCCATCCTGGAATGCGGCGTAGCAACGGTGCGCTCCCAAGCGTGGTCCATACGGTACATGAAATGTGGCACCGAGCCCACATCGGCTGCGGCACAAGCCAGCTCGAGTTTCGGATGGCACTCGAACATGCTGCCGAAGAAGAATGTACCTATGATGCCCAGACAGCCCCGGATGGTCGACACAAAGCCATTAATCTTCCGACCGCGTACTTTGAACGTGTCCTGCTGGCTCGTGAGGATAGGGAAGCTCAAGGGCAACCCGAGATCGACGCCGCCCATAGCGGGTCATACATCGGGTCGTGGCAGTCCGCGACGGCAGGATTGCCGGGCATCATCATTCCGCGAAGGCCGAGCATCTTATCTTCTCAAGATCGTGGACGGCAGCTTTGACCGAGCGAGCGATATTTGACCAATCGTTTGGTTGATCGCAGAAAGGTTAGAACTCGGCCATCTTACTGTCAATCAAGGCACCGGGGAATACCAGCAGACCACGGAAAGCTGTCGAAGGTCTCTACCAGGGCGACGCAGATCTGCTTGCAGTCGGGCCGATGATCGTGGCTATAACCGCGTCCAGCACCTACCAGTCCGCGGCGAAGTGCAGCTCGCTCGGCGACTCGCGCAGCCGTACCGCCACCATCCTCGCCCACGGCACCGCCTCCTCGCCCAGCGCCGCCACTCGGTTGGCCGGCACGAAGCGCCGCATGGTCCAGTACACTGTGGAGCCGCCCACCCCAATCGCGCGGGCGATCTTCTCCTCACCGGTCCCCGCGTCGGCCGCCAGCAGGATCTGCGCCCGCTTCAGCTCGCGAGCTGCATGCTTGGCGCCGCTCAGCAGCGTCACAAGCTCGGCGTCTTCTGCTTGGCTCGGTTCGATGGTCCTCGGAACCCGACGGCCCCATCACACGACAGCCGGGCGTCGCATGAAGCATCGACATTCCTCGTCTCGCATCAAGCCTGCCAATCCTCGAGTGGCGCCGCAACTCGTCAAGTTCTCTTTGACGAGTTACTCGCAGCGCTCTCTTTCTCAGCACTCACTGTCCGCGGCGTAGTCGGGCCATATTCCGCGGCGTAGGCGATTGAGCTTGTCGCAGGCTCTATCAATCGCACGCTGATCGGGCTCAACATTCGCGACGGATATTGTCTCGTCGGGCGCGCGGCATGAGTTTATTGGGATCACATCCCGCGTTTGTCCGCACGCAGTCTCCTCAGTTCCTGAAACGTCGCGGTCGCGTAGCGCAGCACCGCAACGATACCCGCCACTACGCCGTACGGACCGGGCAGCGGCGCAACCGTGAACTGTATGGAGATCGTCTGTCCGGATTTGGTCTGGGCCGGCACCGAGAGGGGTTCGTTCGATGGATGCCGGGATCGCCCGGTCTCCATCATGCGGCGGTAGGCGTCCCAGTGGCGCTGCCGGAGGCGTTCGGGAATGATGATCTCGAGAGACTGACCAACCGCCTCATCGCGCGAGAAGCCGAAGATGCGCTCCGCGCCGGCATTCCAGAACCGGATAAGCCCCTCATAGTCAGCACAAATCACAGCATCCGGGATATCGTGAAACACAGCGTCGGCGAGACCTGTGAGATCGCCCTCAGCGATGCCAGCCGCCTTATCGGCATTCCTAAACGTCATGACGCGGCTCCCTCTGGCGTTTCCAGCGGGCAAGAGCAGTTCGCGACGGTGCGGGTGTCGAGCCATCGGCGGGCCAAGCCGCGCCAGGACCCTGGCGACCTGCGGGAACTCGGCCAGCTCGGCAGGTCACCCGGCGCGGTCGGCGCGCGACATGCCGATATCGCCATAGGATGGGGTAAGGCTGCACGGCAGCTCCGTTGGCTCAGGCGAGGACGTTGGCGGCGCGCAGGCGGCCGATCGTGTCGGCATCGACGCCCCAGCGCGGCAGTACGTCGTCGGTGTCGGTGCCGGAACGGCGCGGCGGCCGCGGCACGGGCGAGGGCGTGCCCTGGAAGCGCGGCGCCGGGGCCGGCTGGGTGATGCCATCGATCACCTGCAGCGCGCCGCGCGCGACATTGTGCGGATGCGCCGCCGTCTCGGCGATCGACAGCACCGGGGCGAAACAAGCGTCGCTACCCTCGAAGACGTTGCACCATTCGGCGCGCGTGCGTTGCTTGAAGATCGCGGCGAGCTTCGGCTTCAGCGCGTGGCGCTGCGCCGCACCGTCCTGACCAATCAGGCTGTCGGGATCGAGGCCGAGCCTCTTGTAGAGCTCACGGCGGAACCGCGTCTCGATCGAGGCCACCGAGACGTACTCGCCGTCGGCGCACTGGTAGACGTCGTAGTAGGGCGCGCCGCCGTCGACGACGTTGGTGCCGCGCTCGAGCGACATCCGGCCGGAGGCATAGTTGCCGTAGAAGGCCGTCATCAGCGATAGCGCGCCATCGACCATGGCGACGTCGATGACCTGACCCTTGCCGGTCGTGTGGCGCGACTGCAGGGCGGCGAGCACGCCGACCACGAGATAGAGGGCGCCGCCGCCGAAGTCGCCGACCAGGTTGAGCGGCGGCGTCGGCGGCCCGCCGTCGCGGCCGATGGCGTGCAGCGCGCCCGAAAGCGCGATGTAGTTGAGGTCGTGCCCCGCTTGACCGGCAAGCGGGCCATTCTGGCCCCAGCCTGTCATGCGCGCATAGACCAGCCGCGGGTTGCGCGCGTGGCAGAGCTCGGGCCCGAGGCCGAGGCGCTCCATGACGCCCGGCCTGAAGCCCTCGATCAGCACGTCGGCGCGCGCCGCTAGGTCGAGCGCGCAGGCCTGGGCGTCCTTGCTCTTGAGGTCGAGCTTGGCGACCAGCCGGTTGCGGCGCAGCAGGTCGAAGCCCGGTGTCCGCGGGCTGCCGAGCTCGACCGCCTCGACGCGATCGATCGTCAGCACCTCGGCGCCCATGTCAGCCAGCATCATGGCGCCCATCGGCGCCGGCCCGATGCCGGCAAACTCCAGCACTTTCACGCTGGCGAGCGGACCGCCACGGCCGGGTTGCTCTGCTGACGTCATGTGATCTCCTTCGCTCTTGCGGTCAGCGCAGGCCGAGCCCGCGGGCGATGATGCCGCGCAGCACCGTGCCACCCTGGATGGTGAAGGTGAGGTCGTAGTTGAGGCTTGGAGGCGGTAGAGCACGAAGAACCCTGTCAAGATTCTCGGAATTGCATCGCGCGCCTGGGTAGCGGTTCCAGTACCAGGTGGCCTCGAGCACCAGCGCCGAGACGCCGAGGCGGTCGCGCAGGCAGAGCGGCTGGTACAGGCCGGAGAACCCGGCGCCGACGATCAGCGCGTCGAGGCTATCGGTCTGATAGGATTGTGCGGCTTGGAGGTGCGCGTCGCCGCGACGCATATGGCGCTCCGGATGGCGGGATCAGTCAGGAATGTGCGGACCGGCAAAGGCGCCGCGCAGCCATTCGCAGGCTTCGTTCATCGCCGCGCCGGCCTTGTCAGCGACGCCGACCCAGAACATGAAGCCGTGGTTGACACCGTCATAGCGCGTCATGGCCGTCGGCACGCCGGCTGCGCGCAGCTTGTCGGCGTACAATTCGCCTTCGTCGCGCAGGGGATCGTATTCGGCGGTGATGACGAGCGCCGCCGGCAAGCCGGACAGATCACGGGCGCGGAGCGGCGAGGCATGCGGGTGCGCCCCCTGCGCAGGATCGCTCAGGTAGTGCTTCCAGAACCATTTCATCGTGTCGCGGGTGAGCCCGTAGCCCTCGGCGTTCTCTTCGTATGAGGGCGTGCCGGGCGTGTGGTAGTCCGTCACCGGGTAGAGCAGCAGCTGGGCGCACAGGGCCGGCCCGCCTTCGTCGCGCAGCCTGAGCGCGGCAACCGCGGCCATGTTGCCGCCGGCGCTGTCGCCCGCGACGGCGACGCGCGTTGGATCGGCGCCCAGTTCGGAGGCGTGGGCGGCCGCCCAGCGGACGGCGTACAGGCAATCCTCGATTCCGGCGGGAAATTTGTGCTCAGGGGCCAGCCGGTAATCGACCGACACGACGACACACGCCGCCCCGACGCACAGGTTGCGGCACATGCCGTCATGCGTGTCGAGGCTGCACAGCACGAAGCCGCTGCCGTGAAAAAACACGAGCAACGGAAAGGGGCCGGTTCCGAGTGGCGTATAGATGCGCAGTCGCAACGGCCCGCCCGGTCCGTCGATCGTCCGCTCGCATACGTCGGCGACCGCAGCCGGCGGCGCCATCGAAGCGATCCGGGCCTCGTACTGCGCGCGCGCCACGTCGACCGGCAGGGTGTGCGTAGCGGGCACACCCGTTCCTTTATCGAGCAATGCCTGGATCTGCGGATCTACGGGCATATCGTTCCTCGACGTCTTCGATGGAAGACAGATGATTTGTATTGCGCCGACCGGGCACGTGCGTATCATGATCGCCGGCATGCGGCAACGCGCTTGATAGGTTAGAGGAATGGACCGGGAGCCGGCGAGCTCACCCAGAACGCTTCAAGCGAAGGACCTCGAAGGCGAGCCGACCGGTGCGAGCCGTTGGGGACCGGCGGCGGCCGGCAGCACGACGGCAACGCCTGGGAAGCCGGTCGGCGCGATCGTCGCGGCCGCGAATGTTCTCCGCGCGCTGCATGCCTCCGAGCGGCCCTTGAACGCGAGCGAGGTCGCCCGCGCCGCGGGCCTCCATCGCGGCACTGCCTACAACATCCTGCGCACGCTGCAAGCTGAGGGCTTTGTCGGCTATGACGAGGCGACGCGCAGCTACTCGATAAGCCTGCACCTTCTCGAATTCGCGTACGGGGTGTTGCAGCGCAGCGGGCTGATGGACTTGGCGCGCCCGCTAATGGATACGCTTTCCGACGCACATGGCGTCTCGGTGTACCTGTCCAAGGTGCTGGGCCGCTCCTCGCTACTCTTGCTGGATTGGGTCGGCACCGCGTTTCGCACCGATTTATACGTGATGGTTGGGCGCCAATATCCCGGCCCGGCTGGCGCATCGGGCGTAATCATGGCCGCATTCGGAAACAGCACCGAATCGGAACTCGAGGCCCTGCTGGCGCAGGTCAGGTGGTACCGCAAGCCTTCCGTTCCTGAGTTCGTAGCGCGGGTGAAGAAAGCGAAGCAATCTGGTTTCGCGGTGGATCGCGGAACCATGTTCCAAGGCGTCACGCAGGTCTCGGTACCTGTTCTGTCCCCCTCATGGGAGCTGCTGCTGATCCTGACGGCGGCAGGGCATTCGCACGACCTCGGCGACGATGCTCTCGGACCACTTAGCCGCGCGATGCAGTCTGCGGCGGGACGGCTTTCCGAAAGCGTCAGATTGTTGCGGCTAGGATAGAGGCTAATGCCATGGATGAACCAGAAATCTGTCGTACCCGAATTTCGGCGAGAGACGGGCGGTAGGCGAGATCGCGATATGGGTCTGATACCGGACAAGGCACGGGGTATGATCGGCGCGTCCGATCCGCCGATGCGGGTCGAGGTTAGTCGCCGCGAGATCATCAAGTATTCGATCGCCACGGAGCAGCGGCTGAAGAAATTCCTCGACGGGGATGAGGCTCCGCCGATGTTTCTGTTCGGCGCGCTTCGTCCGCTCGTGCCGGTGAACGAACTGGGGCCGGACGGCATCGCCACGACCTCGCTCTTGCCTGACCTGCCGCTGAAGCGTGTCATGGCCGGTGGCACGAAGACCCGCTATTTCTGCCGGATAAAGCCCGGCGACGTCCTCGTGGCCGTTCGCACCCTCTCGGATATCTATGAAAAGCGTGGCTCGAAGGGCGACCTGATTTTCCTCGTTTATACAATTGACGTGCGAACCGAAACTGGAGAACGGGTGGCCGAAGAAGTGCAAACGCGCATTGTTCGCTGAGGAACCTTATCATGCGAAGTATCAAGGACATCCAAGTCGGCGATTGCCTGCCCGAGCGTCGTCATGCACCGACCAACGTATCCCTGTTTCTCTATAATGCCGCGATCTGGAACGCGCATCGCATCCACTATGATGCCGGCTATACCACCGAGGTGGAGAAGCATCCCGCGATCGTGGTCGACGGTCCGCTGCAAGGCGACTGGCTCACGCAAGCCGTTATCAACTGGCTGGGTGATGACGGCGACCTCATCGAGTTCGAGTATTCGAACCGGCGGGCAAGCTACCTCGGCGAAACGCTGATCTCCGGAGGAAGGATAGAGGCGGTCAGGCCTGCCGACCTCGAGGCGGAGATCTCGGTGTTCGTCAAGTCGGAGGCCGGCGAGATCATGACGCCCGGACGGGCCACGATCAGGTCCCGCCGCTAGGCCATTCGCACGTCAAACGCAACCTCGCGGACCCCGGAGCGGCATCAATGCAAACCCACACATCTGAAACGTTGCGTCGCGCAGATCCGGCGCCCATACCGGAATGGGACGCAATCATTATCGGCGCCGGCATATCCGGCCTTTTTCAGCTGCATTGCCTGCGCGACCGCCTCGGCATGAATGTCCGGCTGTTCGAGATGGGCACCGGCGTCGGCGGGACATGGTACTGGAACCGCTATCCGGGGGCGCGTTTCGACAGCGAAAGCTACTCGTACGCATATTCCTTCAGCCAGGAACTGCTGGACGAATGGGATTGGAGCGAGCACTTCGCGGGACAGCCGGAGACCGAGCGATATCTGAACCACGTCGCCGATAAGTTCGACCTCCGCCGCAGCATCAGCTTCGCGAGCAAAGTGACCGCGTGCCATTACCACGATGACCCCCGCTCCTGGGCTGTCCGGTTGGAGGACGGTTCGTGGCACACATGCCGCTTCCTCGTAACGGCGGTCGGCCCGCTTTCCGCGCCGACCTTTCCGAAAGTCCCTGGACGGGAAAGCTTCGCGGGCGAGGCTTATCATACCGGTTTGTGGCCGAAACATCCGGTGACTTTCGAGGACAAGCGGGTCGCCGTGATCGGTACCGGAGCGAGTGGCGTCCAGGTCATAACGGAGATCGCCAAGACGGCGAAATCCCTCACGGTGTTCCAGCGCCGCCCGAACTGGTGCAAGCCGTTGCACAACCGGCCAATTCCCAGGAACGAAATGAAGCGGCTGCGCGCGTGGTACCCTGAGATGTTCCAGCTCTGCGAACAGACCTCGGCTGGATTCCTGCACACCCCCGATGGTCGCCGGACCTTCGATCTACCGCCGGAAGAGCGGGAGGCATTCTGGGAAAAACAATACCAGACCCCCGGCTTCTCAATGTGGGTCGGTGGCTTCAAGGACATGATGACGGATCGTGCCGCCAACGACGAGGTATCGAAATTCGTCGCTCGCAAGATTCGCAAACGGGTGCATGATCCGAAGGTCGCCGATCTGCTGATCCCGAAGGATCACGGGTTCGGCACACGGCGGGTTCCCCAGGAATCCGGCTACTACGAGGTGTTCAACCAGCCGAATGTCGAACTAGTCAGCATTCTCGAGAATCCGATCCGGCGTATCACGCCGACCGGCCTGGAGCTCGCGGACCGCGGCTTCGCCTTCGACATGATCGTTTACGCCACCGGCTTCGACGCCATCACCGGAAGCTTCGATCGCATCGACATCCGCGGCGTGAGCGGAGCAAAGCTCAAGGAGAAATGGCGGGCCGCGCTCGAAACATTCCTGGGGATCCAGATCGCGGACTTCCCGAACATGTTCATGTGCATCGGTCCGCACACGGCTCTCGGCAACATACCGCGATCGGCCGAGTACAATGTCCTCTGGATCACCAACCTGATCCAGTACATGCGTCAGCATCACTACACGTACGTCGTACCACGGCCTGAGGCGGTCGAGGGCTGGACCAGCTTCGTGCTCAAGGCGGGGGAAGGCCTGCTTTCGAACGACGTCGATAGTTGGATGACCGGGATCAACCAGAACGTCGAAGGCAAGCAGACGCGGATCATTGCACGCTACAGCGGAAGCGCGCCCGCCTTTCGCGCGAGGGCCAATGCCGTGGCAACGGATGGATACCGGCAACTGGAGATGTGCTGAGACGGCCGCCGGCCAATTTCACGAAATCAGACGGGGTAAGGAAATGTTGAACTCGAGGCTCTGCGGGAAACTTGGGATCGAATTTCCCCTTTTCGCCTTTTCGCATTGCCGGGATGTCGTCGCCGAGGTGACGAATGCTGGGGGATTCGGCGTGCTCGGCGCGGTCGGCCTGAATCCGGAGAAGCTGGATGTCGAGCTGACCTGGATCAACGAGCGCGTCAACGGAAAGCCGTTCGGCATCGACCTGCTGATCCCCCAGAACATGGTAGGCAAGGATTCGGACTCGGACGACGCGGAGCTTCAGGGGAATGTCCCGGAGGAGCATCGCAAATTCGTTGCGGACCTGCTTGAACGGCACGGCATCGATAGTTCCGACGTCTGGACCGGCAAATACGACGATCGTGACTCGTCCTTCATGCGCGAGAGCGGCGCCGCCAAGATGCTGGAGATCGCGTTCAAGTATCCGATCAAGATGTTCGTCAATGCGCTTGGCGTGCCCCCCGCGTCCATCATTTCGGAGGCGCATTCGCGGGGCATCCTCGTCGGCGCCTTGACCGGATCCAGGCGCCATGCCGTCAAGCATGCACAGGCGGGCGTCGATGTCCTGGTCGCCGCGGGCGGTGAAGCGGGCGGCCATTGCGGCGAGATCTCGACGATGGTGCTGGTCCCCGAAGTGATCCAGGCGGTGCAGGACTACGACAACATCGACGTGCTGGCGGCGGGCGGCATTGCTACCGGCCGCCAGATGGCCGCGTGCATGGCGATGGGGGCAGCCGGCGTTTGGTGCGGGTCGGTGTGGCTCACGACGACGGAGGCAGAGACGACGCCGACCGTCAAGGAGAAGATGCTGGAAGCGTCCTCCGCCAAAACGGTGCGTTCCCGCAGCAGGACCGGCAAGCCGACCCGGCAGTTGCAGTCCGCCTGGTCGGACGCATGGGGCGCCAAGGGGGCGCCCGATCCCCTGCCGATGCCTTTGCAAGGAATTCTTACGCGCCCGGCGATGGCCAAGGTGGACAAGCTCGCAGAGGCGGGTCACGAAGGCGCCAAGGAGATCGCTGCCTACTTTGTCGGGCAGTGCGTGGGCCTGATGAACACGGAACAGTCCGTCAGGTCGGTCGTGTATGACTTCATGAAGGACTACGCCGAGGCGGTTGAAAGACTATCCGCCACCCTCGCCGATCAGGCCCCGGCCGTGGCTCACCATGGCTGACCTGATCAGACCCAATCCTTCCGACTCCGAGGTGTGCTCGTGACCGAACCTGTGACGCCGCGCACCGCCGCGACGCTGATGCTTGCGCGTGACGGCGCGGATGGGCTGGAAGTTTTCATGGTGGTTCGCCATCACGAGATTGAGTTCGCGTCAGGAGCCCTGGTGTTCCCCGGCGGCTCCGCGAGCGCCGGAGACGCCGATCCCCGATGGCGCCGCTTGGCGGACGGTGCTGACCAAATCAGCGACGAGATGCTGAGCGTGATGGCGGCCGCGGCGCGGGAAGCCTTCGAGGAATGCGGCGTGCTGTTCGCCCGAACGGCCACTCGTGGGCCGCTGCTGGACGGCGCCCGGGCGGAGGCGTTGGGAGCTACCTACCGGCAGGCAATCGAGGCGGGCAGTCTCAGCTTCGCCGATATGATCGAGCTGGAAAGTCTGGTTGCGGCCTTCGACCGGCTCGTGCATTTCGCCCACTGGATAACGCCGCCGCACATGCCCAAGCGGTTCGATACCCACTTCTTCCTCGCCGAGGCACCGCTCGATCACCTACTGCGTCACGACGGTAGAGAATCGGTCGACTCCGTCTGGGTGACACCACGCCAGGCGTGCGAGGACGCCGATGCGGGCCGCCACACGGTTCTGTTTCCAACGCGGTTGAACCTGGAAAAGGTCGGACAACACCGAACCGTGGCCGAAGCACTCGGCGCCGCTCGGGCATCCCGGATCGTCACCGTCCGGCCGGAAGCCAGTACGGCGGAGGGTGGGCGGCTCCTCCGTATTCCCATCGAAGCGGGGTATGGCGCCGGAGAGTTTCTCGTGTCGAGCGGCTCCGGCAAGAATGCGCGGATACACAAGCTCGATGCTGGCACGCGAAGCTCGTAGCGCCCGAAAACGCCCTGGCGGGCCTGCGCGTGCTCGGGGCTCAGGTCCGGGCAGGGTGGGGTTCCGGAACCAGATTCCTCGCGACAGAGCGCGGAAGAGTATTCGTTCAAGGCGGGCCGGCGAGAGGCTCGCACAGCGAGGACGTCCATGGATCTGACACTGACCGAAAAGCATCGGGCACTACGCGATGAAGTGAATGCCTTCATCGCCCGACACCGCGACCGCGCGCCCCGGCTTGGCGGCGGGCGCAAGCGGCCCGACAGGAAGGTTCTGGAGTGGCAGGCGCTGCTGCTCGAGTGCGGTTACTTTGCTCGAAACATACCACGTGAGTATGGCGGCTTCGGCGCCCCTCATGATGTCACCGAGATGGCGATCATCGCCGACGCGTTCAGCCGGAGCGGCGTTTCGCCGGGCATCCACAACCAGGGCATCAGCATGCTGGTGCCGACACTGCTGGAGGTCGGCACGGAAGAGCAAAAGCGGTGTTGGATCGGCCCTACCATTCGGGGCGAGGTGATCTGGTGCCAGGGCTACTCGGAGCCCGGGTCCGGTTCGGATCTCGCCGCCGCGCACACGCGCGCGGCGGTGGAGGACGGATTCTTCGTCATCAACGGCCAGAAAATCTGGACAAGCTCGGCCCACTATGCCGACATGATGTTCCTGCTCTGCCGGACAGAGCCTGACAAGCCGAAGCACGCCGGTCTGTCCTACCTTCTGGTTCCGATGAACACGCCGGGGATCGAGGTTCGTCCGCTGCGCACCATGACAGGACGGGCGGAGTTCAACGAGACCTTCTTCACCGACGTTCGCGTGCCCGTGGACCAGATCGTGATGGGGCGCGGCGATGGTTGGCAGGTTGCCAACATCACCTTGAAATACGAACGGCTGCTTCTCGGTGATGCCAACAAGCTGCAGCACCGTCTCGAAGCCATTCGCCGGATGATGCAGGAGCCGCGACCGGACGGCTCCCGCCTTCTGGATTGCGCGGAATGGCGCGACAGGTTGCTGCGGCTGCAAGGCGAGGTGATGGCGGCCCGCTACCACAATCTGCGTCTGTTGACCGATCAGGCGGAGGGAGTCGATTCAAGCCTTGCACGCCTGATCGTGAAGTATCACGGCACGATGCTCGCTCACCGCCTGACCTCCCTGGCGGTCGACGTGCTGGGTTCCGCCGGGCTCGCCTACGAGCCTCAAGGTGAGGCGGCGGAGGACGATCCGGCCACCACTTGGCACATCGACTACATGTATGACATCGGATTGATCATCGGTGGCGGTTCCTCGAACATCCAGAAGAACATCATCGGAGAGCGTGGGCTTGGTTTGCCGCGCGAACCGAAAGCAGGGGGAGCCTGAACATGCGTTTCGGACTGACCGAAGATCAGAAGCTCTTCGACCATTCTCTCAGGGGCTTCCTGTCAGCGCGGCTGCCCCTCGACGTCCTGCGCCGGCTGGCCGAGCCTGGCAACGGATTCGATGCGGAGCTGTGGAAAGGGCTCGGCGAGCTCGGCCTGCAGGCGATGCTGGTGCCAGAGGAATATGGCGGTGCCGGGCTCGGCCTTCTCGACGCGGCGCTGGTTGCCGAGGCGTTGGGTTTCCACGCCGCTCCGACGCCCTTCGCGGCCTCCCAGGTGATGGCAGTCCGGGCGCTCCAGGCGGCCGCTGATGATGTGCAGCGACGGATCTGGATTCCCCGGATCGCCGCTGGCGAGATTCGGATTGGCGTTGGCCTCGGCGGAATGTCGGGGCAAACCGGTCGAACTGCGCTCAGGCTCCAGGGCGGGCGGCTTTCCGGCGCGGTGGATGGGCTGTTGGATGGCGGCGCCGCCACCCACTTCCTCGTTTACCTGGCGGATGGCCGCGCCGCGCTGCTCGACGCTGACGCAACGGGCATCACTGCCACCCTGCGTCGCAGCGTCGATCGGACACGGCCGCTTGTGGACCTCGACCTTGCGGAGACGCCGGCCGTCGAGGTGCTGGAGGCGTCCAATGCTCCGCTCCAGGTAGCGGCGCGCGTCCGCCACGCGGGCCGGGTGATGCTGGCGGCCGACATGCTGGGGGCGGCGCAGGCCATGCTCGACCGCGCCGTCGCCTATGCCAAGGAGCGCGTACAGTTCGGCCGGGTCATTGGCAGCTTTCAGGGAGTGAAATACATGTGCGCGGACATGGCGACCATGCTCGAACCGTGCCGCGCCATGGTCTGGTACGCGGCCTATGCACAGGATGCGATCCCGGAGGAGGCCGCGATTGCGGCCAACCATGCCAAGGCGCATCTGGCCGAGGTCACGCGCGAGGTCGCCCGGCTGGCCACCGAGGTTCACGGCGGCATGGGCTTCACCGACCTGCTCGGCCTGCATTTCCAGTTCAAGCGCATCACCTTCGACCGGCAGGTGCTGGGCACTCCCGAGCGGTGCCGGCACGACGCGGCCATGGCGCAGGGCTGGATCGGAGCCTGAGCGCGACAGAGGAACAGGAGGGGAAGATCTCATGTCAATGCGGGAGAAAGCGGCGATCACCGGGATAGGCGAGACCGTCTATTCCCGCGAGTCGGGTCGCAGCGTCGTATCGTTGCAGCTCGAAGCCTCGCTCCGGGCGATCGAGGACGCGGGGCTCCGTCCCTCCGACATCGACGGAGTGATCCCTTACGGGAGTGCTGTCGTTGCCGAGGAGTTCGTCACCAATTTCGGCATCGGCGATCTCCGCTTCTCCGCCACCACGCCGCTTGGCGGCGCAAGCTGTGTCGCCGCGGTCCAGTGTGCCACGGCCGCCATTGCAGCCGGGATCTGCAATCATGTGCTGATCCCGGTGGGTCGGAATGGCGCCTCCCAGGGTCGCATCGGTGCCCGGGTGCAGCAGATGCCGCAGTTCCGGCTGGTCGGGGAGTTCGAGATGCCGCTCGGCGCTATCGCGCCGGCGCAGCTCTATGCGCCGATGGCGCGGCGGCACATGGAGCTCTACGGCACGACCAGCCGCCAGCTCGGCGAGATCGCCGTGTCGACGCGCGCCAACGCCGTCCTCAATGGCAACGCGATCATGACGAAACCAATTTCCATCGAAGATCACCAAGCCTCGCGCATGATCTCCGATCCGCTCCGGCTGCTGGATTGCAGCCTGGAGAGCGACGGTGCCTGCGCCATCGTCGTCAGCGGCATCGAGCGCGCCCGCGGTCTGCGCAGGACACCGGTCATGGTGATGGGCATCGCCGAAGGGCATCCCGACTCGCCGAGCGTGATCACTCAGCGTCCGGATATGACGCGCCTCGGCCTCGCCAAGGCGGCGCCGCGTGCTTTCGACATGGCTGGAGTGACCCACGACGACATCGACGTCGCTGAGATTTACGATTGCTTCACCTACATCGTGCTCTGCCAATTGGAGGATCTCGGATTCTGCAAGAAGGGGGAAGGCGGTCCCTTCGTCGAAAGCGGCGCCATATGCCTCGGCGGAAAGCTCCCGGTGAACACGCATGGTGGTCTGCTCTCACAGGCGCATATGGTCGGGATGAACCACATCACGGAGCTGGTGCGCCAGCTTCGCGGCGAGGCCGGGAAGGCACAGGTGGCCGGAGCCGAGGTCGGTCTCGTCACCGGCTATGGCGACATGGGCGACGGTTCCGTCGCCATCATGCGGAGGGGATGATGCGCGCGACCGAGACATACAACAAGCTTGTACCCGAGCCCACGCCGCACAGCGCCCCGTACTGGGAAGGGCTGAACGCGCGCAAGCTGCTGCTGCAGAAGTGCCGCAGCTGCGGCAGGATCCGGCACTACCCGCAGCCGATGTGTCCTGGCTGCCATTCCATGGAGGTGGGGTGGATCGAAGCGTCCGGTCGCGGCGCAGTGCATAGCTGGACGATCACACACCACCCTTTCCATGCCGGCTTCCTCGATGATTTGCCCTACACCCTCGCCACCGTGGACCTGGCGGAAGGCGTGCGCATGAACGCGCAGCTGCGTCTGGCTCGGTCCGAGGATCTGCGCATCGGCCTGCCTGTACGCGTCGCGTTCGAGACGGTGAAGGAAGGCTTGACGCTGCCCTACCTGGTCCCCGATAAGGCCGGCTGACACCCGCCGACCGAGCTGCTCGCGCCGGTGCGGTTTTCCACCACCACCGCCGGCTGGCCGAACTGGGCCCCAAGCTTCTCGGCGAAGCGGCGGCCGACATGTCGGTCGGGCCGCCCGGGACGAACCCCCGCCAGGCGCAGGAGGCGCTCCGGGGCGCTTGCGCCAGCCATGGCTCCCGTCAGCGAGAGTCCCATGCCCATCGGGCCGCTTCGATACATGTGACTTCCGTCTCTGTCCGGCCTGCCGGCGGCGGCCGCGTGTCATTGGCCGCCGGTGGTTTCCCGTCCGATGAGATCGCAGATTTCCGCCTCCGACAGTCCCGCCTCGCGCAGCACCTCCCCCGTGTGCTCGCCGAGGCGCGGCGGCAGCAGGCGCACCGCGCCGGGCGACTCGGAGAAATCCAAGGGCACTGCCGTCACCAGCATCCGGCCTTCTGAAGGGTGTTCGACGCGCCGGAAAAAGCCGGTCTCGGCGAGGTAGTCGTCCTCCAGCAGGTCGGCGAGGCTATGAACCGGCCCGTTTGGCACGTCGGCGGCATCGAGGCGTGCCTGCCACTCGGCGGTACTGCGGGTGCGCATCACCTCCTCGACGATGGCATAGAGGGCGCCGATGTTGACCGCGCGCTGCGCGAGGCGGGCGAAACGCGGATCCTCCGCGAGGTCCGGCCGCCCGAGCGCGGCCAGCAGCCGTTGCCACTGGTCGTCGGAATTGGCCATCAGGCACAAATGGCCGTCGCTGGTCGGGAAGGGCCGCCGATAGGGTGTGAACATGCGCCCGTAGCCGAGGCCGAGGGAGGGGTCGTCCAGCACCCCGCCCCAGAGATGCTCGGCGAGGTTGAAGGAGATCATGGTCTCGAGCATCGGCACATGCACCTCCTGCCCGCGGCCGGTGCGCTCGCGCCGGTAGAGCGCCATGGCGACGGCGGAGGCGAGGACATGGCCGCAGAACTTGTCAGCAATGGCGCTCGGCACGTAGCGAGGCTCGCCACCGTCGCGCATGGCGTTCAGCGCGGCGAGGCCGCTCATACCCTGGATCACGTCGTCGAAGGCCGGGCGGTCTCGATGCCGCCCATCCTTACGGAAGCCGGTGGCGCTGGCGTGGATGAGCCGCGGGTTGCGCCGCGCCAGCGCGGCATAGGAGAGGCCGAGCCGCTCGGCGGCGCCGACCCGCATGTTGTGCACGAGCACGTCGGCGCCGTCGATAAGCCGCAGCAGCGCGCGACGCGCCTGTTCCCGCTTCAGGTCGAGCACGACGCTGCGCTTGTTGCGGTTGATGTTGAGGAACATCACCGCCATGTCGCTCCCGCGCGTCGGGCCGACCTGGCGCATGGTGTCGCCCTGCGGCGGCTCTACCTTCACCACCTCAGCGCCCATGTCGCCGAGGATTTGCGTCGCCACCGGGCCGAGCACGGCGCTCGTCAGGTCGATCACCCTGACGCCGGCCAGCGGCCCGCCGCCCGCCTCGCTCACGCCTCAGGCCCCGCCGGCGCCACGACACTTGACCGTGCGCAACGGCGTGTGGGTGAAAACCACGGTGCTGTACTGCTTGACGACGCGGTTGCGCGTGCGCACGAGGCCGCGCCGGGGCAACTCTGCGACAGCCGCGCCCCAATCACCTCGAGCTCGACATGGATGGTGTCGCTGGCGAAGAGCGGGTGCTCGATCTTCAGGTCCAAGCCGAGGAAGGCGAAGCCAGTGTGCGGCATGGTGGCCTGCATCGGCAGTCCCTCGGCGAAGGTGTAACCGAGCGCGCCGGGGGCGACCCGCTGGCCCGCGTCCTTCGCCATGCCCGTCACTCCGCCTTGCCGATGAGGTTGCGCGCCACGATATTGCGCTGAATCTGGTTGGTTCCCTCGATGATCTGCACCACCTTCGCATCTCGAAAATAGCGGTTGATCGGGAACTCGTTCGAGATGCCGGAAGCACCGAATATCTGCACCGCGTCGGTCGCTACCTTCATCGCTACGTCACTGGCGAAGCACTTAGCCGAGGCGGCGAGGCTCGCCATCTCGGGACCCGTCTTGCCGGCATCCACCGCCGCCGCCGCGGCGTAGGTGAGCTGCCGCGCCGCCTCGATCTGGATCGCCATGTCGGCGATCATCCAGCGGATGCCCTGGTAGTTTGAGACGGTCTCGCCGAAGGCGCGGCGGCCGCGGGCGAACTCGATCGCGTGGTCCATCGCGCCCTGCGCCAGCCCGACCGCGCGGGCGGCGACGATGGGACGGGACTTGTTCAGCGCCTCCATCACCGAGCGGAAACCGCCTGCGCCGCCGCCGAGCAGGTTCTCCTTCGGCAGCCGCACGTCGTCGAAGAACAGCGCCGAGGAAGGGACGCCGCGGGCGCCCATCTTCTCCTCCTTGCGGCCGACGCGGAAGCCCGGGCGGTCACGCTCGACGATGAAAAAATTGACCTCACCTGGGCCGTCGTCGCGCTCGAGCCGCGCGCCGACCAGAACGAAGTCCGACACCGCGGCGTTGGTGCACCAGATCTTGCCGCCGTTCAGCACGAAGCCGTCGCCGTCGGATCGCGCGCGGGTGCGGATGCCGGCGACATCGGAGCCGGATTGCGGTTCGGTCAGCGAGAAGGCGGCGCGCAGCGTGCCAGAGGCGAGGCGGGGGAGCAACCGCGCCTTCTGCTCGGGCGTCCCGCCGGCGAGGATGGTGCCAAGCGGCACCCACTGCACAACCAGCAGATACCCAGTATTGTAGCAGACCCGGCCCAGCTCCTCGACCGCGAGGCAGCCCGCGAGCGTGCTGCCCAAGCCACCATATTCGGGTGGGAAGGGCAGGGTGAACAGGCCGAGCTCGCGCAGCAGGTCGAACATGTCCTGCGGGTATTCGCCGCTGGCGTCGATGGCGGCGGCGCGCGGCGCCACGCGTTCGCGCGCGACGCGACGCACCAGGTCTCGGACCTGCAGTTGCTCCTCGGTCAGGGTAAAGGACACGCCCGTTTCCTCCTCGTTGTGACTGGCCGCTGCGGGGTATGCCGTATCTCGCATCTTGTTCGGCATGCTGAACGCGACGTGCGGCCGCTGTCAAAGGCCCCGACTTCACGGCAAGAAGCCCGCTCGGTGGATTCCTGCTGAACGTCGCCTCGAAACTCGCCCATCGGCGGTGGGCGGGGGGAGCTCTGCCAAGCACAGGAGGAAATCATCGGTCCACTGGCTAGTTTGAAGGTGATTGAACTTGCGGGCATCGGCCCGCGGCCTATGGCGGCTACGCTGCTGGCCGACACGGGCGCCACCGTGCTGCGTGTTCGACTGGCCGGCCGCTCAGTACAACCTCACCCTGTGCGGGCGGCGGACCCTCGCGCTTGACCTTAAGCAACCGCCCGCACGCAGACTCGCGCTGCCGCCCGTGGCCGAGGCCGATGCGCTCACCGAAGCTTTCCGTCCTGGTGTCGCTGAGCGGTTCGGCCTCGGGCCTGCGGACTGCCTCGCGCGCAATCCGCGACTTGCCTACGGGCGCATGACGGGTTGGGGGCAGGAGGGTCGTTCATGCCCGCCGGGCATGATCTCAACTACATCGCGCTGACCGGTGCGCTGCATCATATCGGACGCAAGGCCCACCGCCTTTGCCGCCGTCTAACCTGATCGGCGACTATGGCGGCTGCGCTCCCGATTACGACTGCTACGAACGCATCGACGGGCGGTATGTCTCGGTGGTGCCGATCGATCGAGGGAGGCTTCTTGGAGGAACTGCTGCGCCGCCTCGGGATTGGCGCCGCGTGTCGCACCTTCAATGGAGCTGGGGCGGGTGACGCGGCCGGCCGATCCGGAACGTGTCGTGGCGCCCTGCAACATAGCGCTGTGCTGCCATGCGTCAGTCGAGTAGCGCCACCTCGCTGCGGGCGCTAATATAAATTCTAATGAATGATCGTTCATATGGTACAAGGTCCCGCGAACGCAGTGATGCGCGGGATGTAACCCTCGGAGGATCCGGTATGCCCGACGCGTCAACCCTTCCTGAGGGGCGTACCTTGACCCGACTAGACGTCGCCATCGTCGGGGGCGGACTGGCCGGGCTGTACGCCATCCACCGCCTGCGCGGCATGGGCCTGCGCGTGCGCGCTTTCGAGGCCGGCTCCGACATTGGCGGCACCTGGTTCTGGAACCGCTATCCCGGCGCGCGCTGCGACGTCGAAAGCCTCGAGTACTCCTATTCTTTCTCTGACGACCTGCAGCAGGCCTGGAAATGGCCGGAACGCTACGGCACCCAGCCAGAAATCCTGCGCTACATCAATCACGTCGCCGATCGCTTCGATCTGCGCCGTGATGTGCAGCTGAACACCCGCGTGACGTCGGCGCTGTTCGACAGCGAAGCCAACGAGTGGACTTTGACGACGGATAGCGCTGATGTCGTGCGGGCGCATTTCTGCATCATGGCCGCCGGCAACCTGTCGACGCCGCGCGTGCCCGAATTCAGGGGCCTACGCGACTTCCGGGGCAAGTGGTACCACTCCGGGCTCTGGCCGCATGAGGGCGTCGATTTCGGCGGCCAGCGAGTCGGGGTCATCGGCACCGGCTCGTCGGGCATCCAGATGATCCCGATCATCGCCCGGCAGGCGAGTCACCTGCATGTCTTCCAGCGCACGGCGAACTTCAGCCTGCCGGCGCGCAACGCGCCGATGGATCCGGAGCGCGAGCGCCGGCACAAGGCCGAGTATCCGGGCCGCCGCCGCGCCGCCTACGACACACCATTCGCCATCGCCGGCTATCCGAAGCCGACCAAGTCGGCGCTGCAAGCGACACCCGAGGAGCGCCGCGCCGCCTACGAAGCCAAGTGGCAGGAAGGCGGTAGCATCAGTTTCCTCTACACCTACACCGACCTGCTGGTGAACAAGGAAGCCAACGACACCGCGTCGGAGTTCGTGCGCGAGAAGATCCGCAGCATCGTTAAGGACCCCAGGACGGCTGAACTGCTGTCGCCGAAGGACCATCCGATCGGAACCAAGCGGCTGTGCCTCGATACCGGTTACTACGAGACCTACAATGGCGACAACGTCACGCTCGTCGACGTGCGTAGCGATCCAATCCTGGAGATCACACCGAACGGCCTGCGTACCGCCGGCGGCGTGGCGTACGAACTGGACGCCATCGTCTTCGCTACCGGCTTCGATGCCATGACGGGCGCGCTGCGCGAGATCGACATCCGCACCACCGGCGGCGCCACGCTCGCGGACAGATGGGCTGGTGGCCCGGTGACCTATCTCGGGCTGATGGTTGCCGGCTTCCCCAATATGTTCATCGTCACCGGCCCGGGCAGCCCTGGCGTGAAGACGCAGATGATCGCCTCGATCGAGCAGCACACCGACTGGATCGCCGGCTGCCTCGATCACATGCGCCGACATGGCCTCGATCGCATCGAACCGACGGTCGAGGCCGAAGCCGCCTGGGTGCGGCACGTCAATGCCGTGGCCGACGGTACGCTCTATCCGCGCGCCAACTCCTGGTATCTCGGTGCCAACATCCCGGGCAAGCCGCGGGTGTTCATGCCCTATGTCGGCGGCTTCGACGCCTACAAGCGGCGCTGCGACGCCGTCGCCGCGGGCGGGTACGAAGGCTTCAGGTTGACCCGGCAAAGGGTGCCGGTGCGTGAAGCCGAAGCAGCGGCACCGGCTTTGTCAATGCGGCGGCACAGGAGCGGAGAATGAGGGACAGGAACGAACCGGACTATGAGGTCATCATCATCGGTGGCGGCGTGGCCGGGATCTATCAGATCAAGCGGCTGGCCGACCTTGGGGTGCGCGCCATGCTGCTCGAGGCCGCGCCCGATCTCGGCGGGACGTGGTACTGGAACCGGTATCCCGGTGCCCGGTTCGACTCGGAGAGCTACACCTATGGCTACTCGTTCTCGAAGGAATTGCTGAACGAGTGGCACTGGAAGGAGCGGTTCTCGGGCCAGCCGGAGAATCTGCGCTACCTGAACCATGTCGCGGAAAAGTTCGACCTGCGCAAATACATGCAGTTCAACGCGAAGGTGGAGGCGGCGCACTACGACGAGGCGCACCATCTCTGGCGGCTGAAAATCGCGGATGGCCGTGAACTCACCTGCCGGTTCGTGATCATGGCGCTGGGCCTGCTGTCGATTCCAACCCTGCCGCGATTCGAGGGCATGGATAGCTTCAAGGGCCGCTCGTTCCATACCTTCTACTGGCCGCACGAACCGGTCGAGCTGGCGGGCAAGAACGTTGCCGTCATTGGCACCGGCGCAACGGGCATTCAGATGATCGCCGAAATCGCCGACAAGGTCGGCGAGCTGACGGTCTTCCAGCGACGGCCCAACTGGAGCGCCCCGCTGAACAACGGGCCGATCTCCGAAGCGGAGATGGCCGATATCCGCGCGCGCTATGACGAGATTTTCGCGACCTGCGCACGCACGCCGGGCGGCTTCGAGCACGAGCCGGACCGGCGCGGCTTCTACGAGGTCTCGCGCGAGCAGCGGCGGAAGCTTTGGGACCGGCTCTACGACCAACCCGGCTTCGCGATCTGGCTGCGGAACTTCCGCGAGATCTTCACCAACGAGGAAGCGAACGCGGAGTTCTCCGAATACATCGCGGACCGCATCCGCCGGCGGGTGAAGGACCCCGTGGTCGCGGAGAAGCTGATTCCCCGGGATCACGGCTTTGGCGTCCAGCGGGTCCCGATGGAGACCCATTACTTCGAGGCCTACAACCGGCCCAACGTGCACCTCGTGGACATCAGCGAGACGCCGATCGTGCGAGTGACCGAGACCGGCCTGCGCACCACCGAGCGCGACTACGATTTCGACATCGTCGTCTACGCCACGGGCTTCGATGCGATCACCGGCGCCTTCGATCACATCGACATCCGGGGTGTCGATGGCGAGACGCTGCGCGACAAGTGGAAGGACGGACCGTCGACGTTCCTCGGGATGCTCATCCACGGCTTCCCGAATCTTCTGATGCCGGCGGGGCCGCAGAGCGGCTCCGCCTCGACCAACTACCCGCGTGGCATTGAGACCGGCGTCAACTGGTGCACCGACCTGCTCGAGCATATGTGGGAGCACGGCTACATACGCGCCGAGGCGACGCGCGAAGCGGAAGAAAGCTGGACCGCCCACGTCACGCAGATGTACGCGACGATGCTGATGCGGAAGGCCAAGTCCTGGTTCACCGGCTACAACTCGAACGTCCCCGGCCACGAGCACGGCAGGATCCGCTACTTCGTCTACAACGGCGGCTCTCCGAAGTACGTGGCTCGCATCACCGAGGTCGCGCAGAAAGGCTACGAGGGGATCGTCCTCACCTCCGCGGCGCCACCCTTGTCCGGCGCGCTGCTGGCAAGGGGCGGCAACGCCGTGAGCTAACGTCGTCCTCGGACGGGCTAGGCGACAGGACCGAACGGCATGCCCCTACGGGCGTAGCGTACGAGGATGGACGGCATGAAAGATCTCACAGTCGTTCGGACCGTTGCCGATCTGCGCCATGCGGTCGGCGAGTTCCGTGCTGCCGGCCGCACTATCGGCATGATCCCGACCATGGGCGCGCTGCACGAGGGCCATACGAGCTTGGTGCAGGGTGCGCTCGATCGCGGCGACGTGCCGGTCGCCTCGATCTTCGTCAATCCGACGCAGTTTGGACCGAACGAGGATTTCGCCGCCTATCCGCGCGACGAGGCGGGCGACTTCGCCAAGCTTGAGGCGGCGGGCTGCCGTATCGCTTATGCGCCTGGTGTGGAGGAGATGTACCCGGGCCCGCAGCTCACGACCGTGACGGTGGCTGGCCTGACCGACGGGCTGTGCGGGCCCTTCAGGCCTGGCCACTTCCAGGGCGTCGCCACTGTCGTGTGCAAGTTCCTGATAATGGCCATGCCCGACCGCGGCTACTTTGGCGAGAAGGACTATCAGCAGCTCCAGGTGCTGAAGCGCATGGCGCACGATCTTGCCATGCCCATCGAGATCATAGGCATGCCGACCATCCGCGAGCCCGATGGGCTCGCCATCTCGTCGCGCAACCGCTACCTCTCACCCCAAGAACGCAAGATTGCCATTGCGATGTATCGCGAGCTCACGGCGCTCGCGGCCAATGTACGGGACGGCCGCACGCCGTGCGCCAAGGCGGCCGCGGAGTCGGCGCAGGCGCTGCTTGCCGCAGGATTCGACAAGGTCGAGTACTTCGATGTCGTCGATGCTGAAAGCCTCGCGCCGATCGAACGTGTCGCCGGCCCGGCGCGGATTGCAGCGGCGGCCCGGCTTGGCCGCACTCGGCTGATCGACAACGTCGCGGTTTGAGCGGCCTATTGGCGAGCCCTCGGGACAGTTTCTGGACGGGCTGTTGGGGAGCGAGCCGCGCAAGACGGGCTGGATGCGGGCGGAGGCGGCGGGCGATCCCGGCCCGTGGCGGCAACAGGCGATCCTGGGCCGCGGCCAGTGGGACGCCGATGCGCTGCGCGACATCGTCCGAGATTACACGCTGGAAACGCTGGCCGACGAGGAAGCGGTCTTGGTCATCGATGAGACCGGCTTGAAGCAGGGCAAAGCCTCGTGCGAAGTTGCGCGTCAGTACACGGGCTCGGCGGGCAAGATCACCAATTGCCAGATCGGCGTGTTCGCCTCCTACGTGTCGCGCCACGGCCATGCCTTCATCGACCGGGCGCTTTATTTGCCGAAAGAATGGACGGACGATCCCGAGCGACTGAAGGCGGCGCATGTGCCGGAGGGTGTGGACTTTGCGACCAAGCCGCAGATTGCGCGCCGGATGATTGCACGCGCCATCGCCGCCAGGGTGCCGTTCTCCTTCGTTGCAGCGGACAGCGTGTATGGCACGGGCGACATCGATACGATGCTCCGCAAGGCGGGCAAGGGTTACGTTCTGGGCGTTGCCGCCAACCATGTATTCAACTCTTGGGGCAAGAAGCAATTTGTTCGGGGCACCGCGGCGAAGATTGCGCAAGCCCTTCCCAAGAACGCCTAGCGGCGCTTGTCGTCCGGCGAAGGAACCAAAGGACCGCGCCTGCACGACTGGGCCTGTCTCGAACTGGCCGATCTCGATGCCGGCGAATACAACAGCGCCCTCAAGGGCAAGTGGACACGGGGACTCCTGATCCGCCGCAGCATCGCCGACAGCGAGCTCGCTTTCTTCTCCACCTGGTGCTCCAAGGGCGCGTCCATGGAAAAGCTGGTCTCGGTGGAAGGTCATCGCTGGGCCATCGAAGACAGCTTCGAAGCCGCCAAGAACGAACTCGGTCTCGATCACAACGAAACCCGCTCCTGGCATGGCTGGCATCGCCATGTCTCGCTCGCCATGCTCGCCTTCGCCATGATGGCCGTCATCCGTCATCACGCCAATGCCGTGCCGCTCAAAAAACGCTGCCGCGTCTTCGGACCAAGCGTTCCTGATCCGCTGGTCGATCCAGGAAATCCGCCGCATCTCCGGGAAGCTTGCTCAACGGCGCATCCAACCCGCCCACATCATCGCGTGGTCACTGTGGCGCCGCGTCCACCAGGCCGACGCGCGCCGCGCTCACCTCAAGCGCGCGAACCTCAAAAGAAACATGCAACTGTAATGCTAGTCTTCCTGAGTCAGGAAAGTGAGTCAGAAGGCCGCGGCCTGTATGGTCGAAGGCTGAGTTATCTTGCGGGTCCTGACCTCGACCGCTGTCAGCCCCCAGAAGCCGACCTCGGTCGTCGCTGCCAATCTCCTCCGCTCTTATATTTCGGTCTTACTCCGTCGCGGCAGGCTTCGCGACCGCGGGCATTCGTGATTTCCGGAGCAGTAACAGCAGCGGCGCCGATAGCAGCGTCACCCACATCATAAAAGTGAAGTCGTTGAGATAGGCGATGGTCGCCGCCTGGCGTGTTACTTCGCCGTTGAGGGCCGTGACGCCCGACATCGTGTGCCAGTTCCACGCTTGCGGCAGCCAGGGCGACTGCAGCATGGTGCGGAACGGAGTCATGACGTCCGCAATGGCGGCGTGGTTGATCTGAGTGTTCTGGGCGAGCAGCGTGACGACGATCGAGATGCCGACGCTACTGCCGATGTTGCGCATCAGGCTGTACATGGCCGTGCCCTCGTTTCGATAGTGGGCAGCGAGGGTCGAAAAGGTCACGGTGCTGAGCGGCACGAAGATGAAGCCAAGTCCCAGCCCCTGGGTGACGCCGGTCCAGACAATGGTCGAAATCGGCACCTCGGTGGTGAAGCCCGACATCTCCCATAAGGAGAGCGCCGTCAGGCCGATGCCGAGCAGGATCAGCAGGCGGGTGTCCAGCTTGCCGATCAGGCGGCCCACGATGATCATCGCGATCATGGTGCCAACCCCGCGCGGCGCGAGCACGTAGCCGGTGGTGAGCACCGGAAAACCCATCAGGTTCTGCAGAAAGGGTGGCAGCAAGGCGAGCGTGGCGAGCAGGATCACGCCGACCATGAAAATGAGGAAGAGTCCCACTATGAGGTTGCGGTCTCGGAACAGGGCGGGCTCGAGGAACGGCTCGCGCGCCGTGAACATGTGCACCAGAAACATGTAGAGGAAGAGACCCGCGAGCACCGCCTCGACCACGATCTCGGTCGAGGTGAACCAGTCCTGAGACTCGCCGCGGTCGAGCATCATCTGCAACGCGCCGATGGAGAGGCTCAAGAGGGCGAAGCCGAAGAAGTCAAAGCCGCGGCGCCGGTCACGGGGTGTTTCCGGTACAAAGGCGAGGATGCCGATGAGCGCTAGGATGCCGAACGGCAGATTGATGTAGAAAACCCAACGCCAGTCGTAGGTCTCCGTAAGGTAGCCGCCGAGAGTGGGCCCGAGGATGGGGCCCACCATTACTCCGACGCCCCACATGGCCATGGCTGAGCCGTGCTTCTCGGGCGGGTAGGTGTCGAGCAGGACGGCCTGCGAGAGTGGTACAAGCCCGGCGCCGAAGGCGCCCTGCAACAGGCGATAGAGCACGATCTCGACGAGCGACGAAGCCGCACCGCATAGCATCGAGGCGATGGTGAAGCCGGTCACCATGACCGCAAACAGCCGCTTGCGTCCCAGGCGAGCGGCCAGCACGCCGGTAGGCGGGGTCATGATCGCGGCCGCGACGATGTAGGAGGTCAAGACCCACGAGATCTGGTCTTGGGTAGCCGACATGCTGCCCTGCATGTGCGGCAGCGCGACGTTTGCGATGGTGGTGTCCAGCGCCTGCATGATCGTTGCCAGCATGATGGAGACAGTGATCAGGCCGCGTTCGAACGGCCTGCTCGCGGCTCTGGCCTCCTTCATCGGCTCGGTTCCGCCTGGGCAGCGACGTTGTGCGAGACGCCGATCCAAGAGAGCGCGGTCCGCACGAAGCTGGGGACCGGCCGGCGATGCCCGGTGTCGATTTCGACTGCCGTGCTCATGCCGGAGCGCAACCGCGGATCCCGGCCGCTCGTCTCGACGGCGATACGCACAGGGATGCGCTGCACCACCTTGACCCAGTTGCCGGTGGCGTTCTGGGGCGGGATGACGGAAAATTCCGCGCCCGTCGCCTGGCTGAGGCTTTCGACAATCCCCTGCCACTCGCGGTCGGGATAAGTGTCCACGTAAATCGTCACCGGCTGGCCGGGGCGGACATGGGCCAGATCAGTTTCCTTGAAGTTCGCCTCGATCCAGAGGCCGGTGTAGGCGACGAGGCTCATCACCGGGCTGCTCATCGGGCCGTTTCCGATAACCTGCTGGCCGACCTGCGGGGTGTTGCTCGCGATACCCGCGAAGGGCGCGCGCACGCTGGTTCGTTTGAGGTCGAGAGCGGCACGATCGACAGCCGCCTTTGCTGCCAGGAATCGCGGGTGGCGCTCCGCCGGGATGTCCGGGTCCCCGGCAAGCTGTGCCTGGATCTGCGCCAGCCCCTGCTCCGTGACCCGAATACGCTGCCGGGCCACGTCGAAGTCGTGGCGGGCGGCATCGTGCTTGCTGCGGGAGATGACGGCGCTGACGACCAGCTTGGACTGCCGCTCGAACTCGGTCTCGGCGAAAGCCAGGTTGGTCCGGGCAAGCGCCAGCTCCTCCTGCTTCTGCCGGTAGCTGCCCTTCAGGCTTTCGATCTCGTCGCGCAGGCCGGCAAGCCGCGCCTCCGCCTCGGCCAACGCTATATGATAGGGCCGGTCGTCGATACGGAATAGCACATCGCCCATGGCCACACGCTGATTCTCGCGCACCGAGACCTCACCGATAAGGCCGGAGACTTCCGCGGCGATCATCACCTTATCTGCCTTCACGTAAGCATTCTCCGTGCTAACGTAGCGGCCGCCCGTCACATAAAAGTAGCCGCCGACAATCGCCACTACCAGCGGGCCGAGGAGCAGCAGAAAGCGCCGCAGCCAGCGGCGCGGCGCGGCCAATCGAGGAGGCCGCCAGTTCGGCTCGGCCTGCTGGCTTGAGGGAACCTTTTTGTCCAAACCGTTGATACGGCGTGGCCGCTCAGTTGCGTCCTGCTGCATTCGAGAAGGCTCTCTCCGGTCTCCCGCCAATGCTGTCGTCTTCGCTTTCGGCCTCAATGAGGTTGCGCTTCATGTGGCGCAGGGCATCGATGAGCACCTGCTTCGTGCCGTCACACATTCCGGCCATAGCTTCTTCACGGGTCTCGGCCGCGAGAGCCCACATGCCCTCGAGACGCAGCAAGCCGGCAGCGGTCAGATAGAGACGGAAAGCCCGGCGGTCGTCGAGATCGGGTCGGCGTGCGACTAAGCCGGCCTCCTGCAGCCGGTCGATCAGGCGGACTAGCGTCATCGGCTGGACCTCCAGACTCTCGGCCAAAGTGACCTGATTCACGCCCTCCTGTCGGGACAAATAGGCAAGCGCCTGCCATTGAGCTTGAGATAGCCCGAGTTCCTGTGCCCGGCGGTTGAAGTTCCGTCGTAGCAGCCGCGCCAGGTCGTTCACAAGAAAGCCGACGCTTTGGTCGGGGTCATGCATATGTCGGCATCCACCATAAATAGTAAGCATAATATATTATAAGTACAGGAGGCTTCTCCGCAAGAGGAATGCACGCCCATAGGGTTGATGGAGGCGGGTGTGCCTGAGGAGATCGGCTTTCAGACCAAGATCGAGATCGCGCTCGATCAGATCCGTGCCGCCCATGCAGCAGGTCTGCCGCGCGGACCTGTGCTGATGGATGCGGGCTACGGACCCCATAGCGATCTGCGCACGGCGGTCACTGCGCTTGGCCTGCCTTATGTTGCCGGTGTTCTGTCGAACACCACGGTATGGCCGCCTGGCACCGGGCCTTTGCCGCCCAAGGCCTCGACGCCAGGCCGGGGCCGGCCGACCAAGCGCCTGCGCCGCGATGCCCAGCATCGGCCGGTCCGTATCAAAGACCTTGCGTTCAGCCTTCCGGCCAGAGCCTGGCGGACGATCACGTGGCGGGAGGCAACGAACGGAGCGCTCACATCGCGCTTTGCGCGCCTGCGTATTCGCATCGCCAGGCGCGACTTCGATCGCAGCGAGCCTTGCCCGGAGGAATGGCTGTTGATCGAATGGCCCAAAGACGAGAAGGAGCCGCCAAAGTATTGGCTGTCGACTTTGCCCAAGAACATCGGCTTCGCCCGTCTGGTCGATCTCGCCAAATTGCGCTGGCGCATCGAACGCGACTATCAGGAACTCAAGCAGGAGATCGGGCTCGGCCACTATGAGGGCCGCGGCTGGCGTGGCTTTCATCATCACGCCACTCTCTGCATCGCCGCCTACGGCTTCCTGATCTCCGAGCAGGAGACGATTCCCCCCTCAGCAGCCCGTCGCGCCCCGCCGCGCGCGCAGCTTGCTCTTCCCTAAGGTTACCGACCCCGAGGATCCGCCGCTGCGCCCTGAGCGCCATGTCCCGAACTCGATCGCCACCATGCGCCGACGATTGATCGATGCTCTCGTGTCCTCCTTGCCGCGATGTCCATGCTGTCGCGCACGGTCCCCCAAAAAACCGATCCCGCTTATGACGCAGTAAGACTAGGAGGCGGCCAGCCTTCCGCCAGCGACCATAAGCGCCAAGGCGAGGATGTATCGAAGGCTGCGCTCGCCGGCACGGGGAGCCAGATAGCTGCCGACAACGATTCCCGGGATCGATCCGACGAGCAGCGAGAGCAGCATCGCCATGTCGACCGATCCCGTCAGCCAGTGGCCCGCGCCGGCCATCAGGGTCAACGGAACCGCATGCGCGATATCGGTACCGACAATGCGAACCGTGGAATATGTCGGATAGAGCAGGAGCAGCGCTGTCACGCCGATCGCGCCTGCGCCAACAGATGAAGTGGATACGAGGAACCCGATAACGGCGCCGGTGAGAATGGTGAGCAGCACCTCACGGGGCGCGCTCAATGCCGATCTTCGGCTGCGCAGATCCAGCAGCCATCGCCGAAAAACCAGAAGCAGCGACGTGAGCAGCAACGCGAATCCGAGCACGATCGTGATTGTCTTTGCCGTCAGGCCGTTGTGAGGCCCAAGACGTGAGAGAGCGACCAGCGTAGCGATGGCGGCGGGCACACTGCCCGCCGAGAGCAGGCCGACCACGCGCCAGGCGACGTTGCTTCTGAGGGCATGGACCAACGTCCCGGCGCTTTTCGTCATCGCCGCATAGAGAAGGTCGGTGCCTACGGCCGTCGCGGGATGGATGTTGAAGAGCAGAACAAGCGCCGGCGTCATCAGCGACCCGCCGCCAACGCCCGTCAGCCCGACGATGAGGCCGACACAGGCGCTCAAGACGACATACAGAAGATCGATAGGCATGCTGTGGGGCTAGGTGCGCTCGAGCACCAGTTCGATCACCCGATCGGCCGCCTCTTCGGCGCCGAGCTCGGCCGTATTCAGCACGAGGGCGGGGTCTTCTGGCGCTTCATAGGGCTGGTCGCGGCCCGTAAGATGAGCGAGCTGGCCTTGCTCCGCCTTCCGATAGAGGCCTTTGGGGTCGCGCTGGCGGCAAATCGCCAACGGCGTATCGACGAAGACTTCGAGGAACCGGCCTTCGGGCAGCAGCGCCGCGGCGCGCGTCCGGTCGGCCTGGAAGGGCGAGACCAGTGCCACGATCGCGATCAGGCCGGCATCGGCCAAGAGCTTCGCGACTTCACCCACGCGGCGCACATTTTCCGAGCGTGCCGCCGCATCGAAACCGAGGTCGGCATTCAGGCCCTGGCGGAGATTGTCGCCGTCGAGCAGCATCGTATGGCGCCCGGCCGCCGCCAGTTTGCGTTCGACGATGTTGGCGATGGTCGATTTGCCCGATCCCGGCAGGCCGGTCAGCCAGACCACCAGCGGCTGCTGCGCCTTGAGATCGGCGCGCAGGGCCGGCGTCACCGCCTCGGCATGGCGATGCACGTCGCGCGCGGCGTCCAGGCTTTCGACCACCATGCCCGCTGCCGCGGTGCGCAAGGTCGAGCGGTCGATCAGGATGAAGGCACCGGTGCCGCGATTGTCGGCATAGGGATCGAACGCGACCGGCGCGCCGGCTTCGATCTCTACTCGGCCGATTGCGTTCAGCACGAGCTCCGCCGCCGGCGCGCGCTGCAGCGAATCGATATCGAGCGTCTCGGCAATGCGCGACAGGTTGGCCGGCACCGTGGCGGTGCCGATCTTCAACAGGAACCGCTTGCCCGGCCGGGCGGCCGACTCGTCCATCCAGACGAGGTCGGCGGCGAAGCGCTGGGTGACGACGGGCCGCCGCCTGGGATCGGCCAGCAGGTCGCCGCGCACGATGTCGATCTCGTCGCAGAGCGTGAGCGTCACCGAGCGACCGGCCTCCGCGCTCTGCAGGTCGCCGTCGAAGCCCACGATGCGCGCGACCTGAGTGGTCCGGCCGGAGCCCGCCACGACGACCGGATCGCCGACCCGGACGCGCCCGCTCGCCACCGTGCCGGCGAAGCCGCGGAAATCGGCATCGGGCCGGTTCACCCATTGCACCGGGAAGCGCAGCGGCGCCTCGGCTGCCTCGGGGTCGGTCTCGACCGACTCGAGATACGCCAGCAGCGATGGGCCCTCGTACCAGGGCGTGCGTCCGCTGCGCTCGGCGACATTGTCGCCCAGTCGCGCCGAGAGCGGGATCGCCACCACCGAATGGAAGCCGAGCGGACCGGCAAACGCCGCGAAGGCGGCGGCGATCTCACGAAAGCGCGCCTCGGAAAAATTGACCAGGTCGATCTTGTTCACCGCCAGAACGATATGGCGGATGCCAAGCAGCGACACGATGGCGGCGTGCCGGCGGGTCTGCTCCAGCAACCCCTTGCGCGCATCAACCAGCAGGATGGCGAGCTCGGCATTGGAGGCGCCGGTCGCCATGTTGCGGGTGTATTGCTGGTGGCCTGGCGTGTCGGCCACCACGAAGGCACGCCGCGCCGTCGAGAAGAAGCGGTAGGCGACATCGATGGTGATGCCCTGCTCGCGCTCGGCTTCCAGCCCGTCGAGCAGAAGGGCGAAGTCGATGTCGTCGTCGGTCGTGCCGAAGCGGCGCGATTCGTCCTGCAGCGACCTGATCTGGTCCTCGAACAGACCGGACGCGTCGTTGATCAGGCGGCCGATCAAGGTCGACTTGCCGTCGTCGACCGAGCCGCAGGTGAGGAAACGCAGCTCGCTGCGGCTGGCGAGCGGCAGCGCGTCGTTGGCTGGGGGCGCGAGCGTGTCGGGCATCAGAAATAGCCCTCCCGTTTCTTGCGCTCCATGGAGGCCTGCACGGCGGCGTCGACCAGGCGGCCCTGCCGTTCGGACGAGCGCGTGTCGAAGAGCTCGGCGACGACGCTGGCCACGTCGTCCGCCCTCGACTGGACCGCGCCGGTGAGCGGCCAGCAGCCCAGCGTGCGGAAACGCACCTGGCGCCTGACCGTCTTCTCGCCCGGCAGGAAGCGCATGCGCTCGTCGTCGACCGCGATCAGCGCGCCGCCGCGCTCCACCACCCACCGCTCGGCGGCAAGATAGAGCGGGACGATGGGGATCGCCTCGGCCTGGATGTAGGTCCAGACGTCGAGCTCGGTCCAGTTCGACAACGGGAAGACCCGCATCGTGTCGCCGGGCGCCAGACGCGTGTTGAACAGGCGCCACAGTTCCGGCCGCTGGTCGCGCGGGTCCCAGACGTGGCCGGCATTGCGGCGCGAGAAGATGCGTTCCTTGGCGCGCGACTTTTCCTCGTCGCGCCGGCCGCCGCCCAGGGCGGCGTCGACTCCGTATCGATCGAGCGCTTCCTTCAGCGCCTCGGTGAGCATGAGACGGGAATATTCACCGATCTCGGTCTCGAAAGGATTGATGCCCGCGCGCCCGGCCTGCTCGTTGCTGTGCACGAGGAGCTCGAGGCCGTATTCGGCGGCCATCCGGTCGCGATGGTCGAGCAGCGCACGGAAATCCCAACCTGTGGCGATGTGCAGGAAAGGAAAGGGCGGTGGCGCCGGAAAGAAAGCCTTGCGCGCAAGATGCAGCATCACGCTCGAGTCCTTGCCCACCGAGTAGAGCATCGCGGGCCTGCGGAACTCGGCCACGACCTCGCGCAGGATATGGATCGCCTCGTCCTCCAGGCGCTGCAGGTGCGGCGACAGACGAGACCGCTCCGCAGCTGCGGCGGCGGCTATTTCGATGGCCGCGCGGGCGGCGGTCGCAGGGGCAGGCATGGAGGCTCTACTTTCCGGCAGGATGTTGGAGGGACAGGTGGATTCCGCATTCGGTCTTGTCGAAGCCGCGCCAGCGCCCGGCGCGCTGCTCCTCGCCGGGCCGCACAGCCGAGGTGCACGACGCACAGCCGATCGAGGCAAAGCCCTGGGCGACCAGGGGATGGGGCGGCAGCCCGTGCCTGACGGCATAAGCGGCGAGATCCGATGCGCTCCAGCTCGCCAGCGGGTTGATCTTCACATGCGCGCCGTCGGCCTCGAACGCCGGGAGATCGAGTCGTGTGGCGGCCTGGAAGCGCTTGCGGCCGGACACCCAGGCGTCGAAGCCGCCGAGCGCGCGCTGCAGCGGCGCGGTCTTGCGGAAGGCGCAGCACCCCTCAGGATCCCACGTCGCGCGCGAGCCGTCAGGATCGAGACGGGCGATCTCTTCGGCGGTCGGCCCGACGCTGCGCACGTCCCGCAGACCGAGATGAGCCTTGAGGCGATCGCGGTATCGCAGCGTCTCGATGAAATGGCGGCCGGTATCGATGAACAGGACCGGCGTCGCCGGATCGATCGCGGTGACGAGGTGCAGCAACACGGCTGATTCGGCGCCGAACGACGAGACGACCGCGATTCGCGCGGGAAACAGCTCGCGAATGGCCGCCCATAGAAGTCGACCTGGCGGTGCATAGCCCAATCGCCGTTGCAGTTCGGCGACATTGGCGGCGGCGGATGGCGGCCGGTCCGCATCGGACATGACTCTCCTCCTGCCGGCCTCGCGGGCCGGCCTCTCGTCTCTGACAAAATGATCGGGAAGGTCCGGTTCAGCCGAACCGGCAACACGGGCGACCGAGGTCGCGTCGACAGAGGGAGCGGGGGAAGAAGAAAGTATCCTAGGTCATCGCGGTCTGGTCCATATGTAGCGGAGCCCACGAAACGCTCGTGACGCTTTAGCACTTGATGACGCGGCGCAAGCTGCTCCTCAAATCCCGCGGTCTCTCGACCCTATTGGAATGGCTCGAAAATCGTACGGGGGCAATGAAGCGGATTGCTGAAGTTGCGCGGCCTCGCAGCATGAATTGAGCGTATGAGCCGCAAGCGTGAGATGATCATGCCGCGCTGCGGACATCGCCATCATGCCGCTGCGGCGGCCGTCCGTCGAAGCGACTGATCTGCAGGTCGCATCCGACGGACACGCCTACTCGACCCCATCGAGGCTCTGCAGTGCGGTAGCGTCATTGGATTGTGCATTTAAGGCCAAACAGTATACGCCGGTAAGGCTCGGCTGATTGTCCGTGAAACCGAGGCTGCGCAGTTCGAAGGACGTCCTGGAGAAGGATCTCAAGGAAACGCTATGCGAGACAAGACGCTTACGGTCGTAACGCCCGGCAAGGCGCTGCCCCGGCTGAAGTTCAAGCTCGAAGAGCTTGAAACCTTCCTTGCCGTTGCGGAGTCTGGCAGTTTTAGTCGTGCTGCCGAAATGCTCGGACTATCCCAGCCGTCTATTACGAGCCGCGTGCAGCGACTCGAAGATATGTTGGGGATGGCGCTGTTCTCGCGCACCACACGACGCATCGCTCTAACTGACGCCGGTGAACGCCTGCAGACGACAGGCAACGCAACCCTGCGCGACCTACGGATCTTGCTGGATACATTTCGTGGTGAGGCGGAGATAAAGAAGCGCAGAGTGACCATTGCGGCGCCCCCAATGCTATCTGCTGTTGTCCTGCTGCCCATCATTAGACGCTATATGCAGTCGCACGGTCAGACCGAGGTCAAGTTGCACGATCTGCCTGCCGGCCCAGCACTGGCAGAACTCACCGATGGAACAGCCGATATGGCGATCATGGTGCTCGACGGGCATCACCCTGAATTCAAGTTCGAGTCGCTAACGATCGAGGAATGCGCAGTGGTTAGGGTCATCAAACTGTTGTCGGCTAGTAACTCTCAGGCGCGTCCGGATAGCCGGACCGGGCTCTATTCGGCCGCCTTGCGAGCGGCCTCACGAAGCCGCCTCTCGGTTGGAGCCGAAAGAGGGGCGTCTTCGCCATCCGATAACGATCCCTCGCGCGCTAAGGCGGAGACCACAGCTGGCCGTGCTGTGTCATACCGACAAACCCGTAGGCTACTGGCATGGGCAAGACGTGCAGGAGCACGTCCTGACTGCCCGCAAGCGCTTAGAATGCGCTCTTCCGCACGATGAAGAACGAGACCTGCGAGATCGTGGCGGAGGCCAGTAGGATGAGGGCGACAGGCAGCGCCGTCCCGTCATGCCAAAGCCCGACCAGCAGTGTGCAGAGCGCGCCGTAGGCCATCTGCATGCAGCCGTAGAGGCCGGAAGTGGCGCCGATGCGCTGCGGATCGACGCTGAGCGTGCGGGCGGTCGCGGTCGGGCTGGTGATGCCGGCGCCGAGCGCGAACAGCAGCATGGTGGCGAGGAGGGCCGGGACGCTCAACGCGTGCGTGAGATGCAGCGCCAGCAGGCCGGCCGCGCCTGCCATGCCGAGGCTGGCGCCCAGGCGCAGCAGGCCGTTGATGCCGACACGCCGGGTGAGGCGGCTGGCCAGCCAGCTCCCCGCCGTGATGCCGGCCACGACACCCATGTAGTAGAAGCCGATCTCTCCCGCCGGCCGGTGCAGCAGGTCCATGAAAAGGAACGGCGAGGCCGACAGGAAGGCGTAGAGGCTGGTCGACATGCAGGCGCCACCGATGGCGTAGCCGCGAAAGTCCGCGCGCGCCGCAAGCTGGCCGTAGACCGCGAGCAGCGCGCGGATGCCGGGCAGGGGCGAGCGCTGGTAGTTGGTTTCGGGGACCGCGACGACGGTGAGCGCGAGCAACGCCGCCGCAGCGAGGCTGAGCAACATGAAGATGCCGCGCCAACCCACCGCTTCGGCGACCAGCCCGCCCAGCAGCGGCGCCACGGCGGGTGACACCGTCATGACCATGACCAGCAGCGCGAGTTGGCGCGCGGCCTGTTCGGGGCTCGCGCCGTCGCGCGCCATGGCGCGGCCCAGCACCAGGCCGCCGCACGCCCCCAGCGCCTGCACCACGCGGGCGGCGATCAGCCAATCGATCGCCGGCGCGAGCGCGCCCACGAGGCTCGCCACCAGGAACCGCGCCAGCGAGAAGAGAAGCACGGGGCGGCGGCCGAAGCGGTCCGACAGCGGCCCGTAGACGAGCTGGCCGCCGGCGATGCCGACCAGATAGACGGTGAGGGTGAGCTGCGCCGCCGCCGCGCTGGTTCCGAAGTCGCGCGCCACGGCCGGCAGAGCCGGCACGAAGATATGCATTGCCATCGTGCCGCTGCAGGCGATGGCTGCCAGTACGACGCCGCGCGGCCGCGGCGCGGCCTGGGCGGTCATGGGCCGGGCTGCGGCAGGCTGTCGAGAAAGGCCACGACCTGGTCGGTAAAGGGATCGTTGACGTCGCCCGCCACCATGTGAGAGGCGCCATGCACGTCGACGTAGCGGGCGTTCGGGACCTTGGCCACGAACTCGCGCGCGATCTCTTCCGACACCAGCTCGCTCGAACCACCGCGCACCAGCAGCAGCGGCGCGTTCAGCCGCTGCGCCGCCCGGGTCATCCGCACCTCGCGGTCGCTGTCGGTGCGCCGCGAGACGTCGCGCACGAAGGCGGGATCCCAATGCCAGCGGAAACGGCCGTCGTCGCCCAGCCGCAGGTTCTTGCGCAGGCCGTCGAGGCGCTTGGGCCGCGGCCGGTGGGGCAGATATTGCGCGATGGCGTCGGCGGCCTCTTCCAGCGTCCCGAAGCCGTCGTCGATGCGCGCCGCCATGAAGCCGCGGATACGATCGACGCCGGCGGGATCGACCCGCGGCGTGACGTCGACCAGAACCAGCGCGCGGGCGATCGGCTGCGCCGCCTCGCCGGCGGCGACCAGGCTGGCGATGCCGCCGAGCGACGCGCCGATCAGCACGGGCTTGCGCGCAAAGCCGGCGGCCAGCGTCCGCACATCCTCAGCGAAGCGCTCGATCGGATAGCGCCCATCGGGCGACCAGCCACTCTCGCCATGGCCGCGAAGATCGGCCGCAACGGCGTAATAGCCGTGACCGGCAAGCACCGCCGCCGTGCCCTTCCACGCGTGCCGGGTCTGTCCGCCGCCATGCAATAGCAGCGCCGGCGGATCGTCCGGGCGGCCCCAGGCATCGGCGGCAATCTGCACGCCGTCCGCCATGGCGAAACGCAAGGGCGTCGAGGCGAGAGAGGAAGAGGAGGGAGTGGTAGCGGACGAAGCGATCTCCATGTCAGGCCACCTTCGCGGCGCGCGACGGCTGTTCGAGCGCCTTTTCGATGAGGCTGAACAGCCGCCCACAGGCGGCGAGGTCGGCCGGGGACGCGGCGGCGAGCAGCCGCTGCTGGACACCGTCGCTGATGCTGGTCACGCGGCGCTGTAGCTCGCGCCCCGATGGGGTGAGGTAGATGCCGCGGACGCGACGGTCGCTCTTGTGCTCGCGCCGCTCGATCAGGCCCCGCCGTTCGAGATTGTCGAGCAGCCGCACGAGCGAGGGGCCTTCGAGGCCGAGCGCCGCGGCAAGCTCGCTCTGCCGCACGCCGGCGCCCAGCCGGCCGACATAGGCAAGCGGCCGCCATGTCGCCTCGGTCAATCCGTAAGCGGCAAGCTCACTGTCCACGAGTTGCCTCAGCCGCCGTGAAATGCGCGTCGCGCGGAATCCGAAATCCAGCGCGGCGATCTTCCTGCCCTTCTCCATGGATAATGGATAGCAAGCTACCTATCAATTATCAATGCACTGACATCGCTATAATTGGCGCGCCTGTTTTGTCGATCATGCTCAGTCTTGTAGACCTACTGAAAACTCGAGCTCCTGTGTCATCAGGCTGCGGGTGCCGCTTCACCTGCTCAAGCGAGGCGATGCTCGAGAGAAGCTACGAGCGCTTCGCGCGGTTCGCCCGAGTCTCCGCCCACTGCTGATCGCTCCAGGTGAGGAGGTCTTCGACGCCGGAGGTGCGTAGATGCTGGCCACCGTCGATAGCGATCATCTCGCCGTTGATATATCCGGCTTGGTCCGAAACCAGATAAGCGGCCAAGTTGGTAAGTTCCTCTGGATTGCCAACCCGACAAAGCGGGTTCTTCATTGTAATACTGGCAGCACTCTCACGCTCAGCGGGGTAGAGACGTTCCCAAGCACCGGGAATGGGAAAGGGACCGGGGGCGAGTGCGACGCTTCGTACCCCGCGTGGTCCCCACTCGACCGCAAGAATACGCGTCATGGCGAGTACTGCCGACTTTGACATCGCCGAAGGGACCGTGAAAGCACGGCCTGTGCGCGTCGATGTCGAGAGTATGCTCAGCACCACGCCTTTGTCTGCGTTCTCAATCCAACGTCGACCCGCGGCTAACGTGCAGTACAGCGCACCATGCAAAGTCGTGGCCAAGATCGTGTCGGCAGCCCCAAAAGACAACTGATGCGTCTGGGCAATGAAGTTGCCGGCCGCGTTATTGACGAGGACGGACAAGGGCCACTTTCCCAGATCGTACTCATCATCTCGTCGACAGCGGCGCTAACCCGGATGTCGCAGAGCACGGGTGTGACCTTGCCTCCCGTATCCTTCGCCATAGACTCGGCGGCGGAGTGAAGCGTGTCGCGACGCCGGCCGCAGATGAAGAGTTCCGCGCCGAGTTCCATGAAGCGCCGCACCATTGCCGCACCGAGGCCGGACCCGCCACCGGTCACCAGAATGCGCTTACCGGCGAGAAGGCCGCCCCTGAACATGGCATGGTCTCCCGAGTGGACTGGTATGGATCAACGCAGTTGTTCGACAAGGATCAATTCGCTGCGAGGACAGACATGGCTGGAGCAATGCGGATATGCTAACGATATCAAGGAATCGTACGTTTGAAGTGTTAAGCTGCTCGATACCCCGAGCTTCTCGATCGGGATGCCGTCAATGTCCCGCCGCGCATCACATGGCCCGGCAGGGGGCGCCCAACAACTTCCTCGGCAATCCAGGCTGCTTCGATGAGCTTTTCAATGTCGAGGCCAGTGGAGATGCCCATTTCTTCACACATGAAAGCGAAGTCCTCGGTGCATATGTTGCCTGCTGCTCCATCGGTTGCCGCGAACGGGCAGCCTCCGAGACCGGCTATGGAAGCATCGAACTCAGTCACGCCAAGCTGAAGGCCCGCTAAGGCAGATGGCAGCCCCGTGCCTCTTGTGTCGTGCAGATGCAAGCCAACAGCCAAGTCAGGCCACTTGGTTCGCCAACTCGAATCCAGCGGATCTTCTCCGCCATGAGATAGAGGGGAATCTCCTTGGTCATACCCATCGCGCCCAGGGTCTGCATTGCTTTGTCGATCACTTCGGTCGCCATCTCACTTGCATAGACTTTGATCATCGACAGCTCGGCGCGCGCTTCACGCCCCTGGTCAACCTTGCGAGCGGCATCGTAGACCATGAGACGCGTGGCATGGATCTTTGTGGCGGCATCAGCTGCCCACCATTGAATTGTCTGACGCTGTGCCAGCAGCGAGCCGAACGTCGTTCGCTGGCTTGCATGCTCGATCAGGATATCGAGTGCGCGCTGCGCGATCCCAACGCACCAAGAACCCATCTGCAAGCGGCGGACTGACAGGCGCTTCTGCATCGGAGCAAAGCCTTGACCTTCGCCGCCGAGCACGGCTTCGGGCGGAAGCTTGCAATCCTCGAAGGCGATTTCGTACGTGAACTGACCGCCAATCATCGGGATACGACGAAGAATATTGAAGCCCGGAGTCCCCTTGTCGACCAAGAAGGCTGTGATTCCGCCGTTGGCGCCATCGCGGCTTGCCACAGCCATTGCAATTGTGAATTCCGCTTCAGCCGCCTTGCTGATCCAGATCTTCCGTCCGTTGAGTACCCAGTTCCTGCCATCCCAGTTGGCACGGGTGGACATTCTCCGAGGGTCGGCGCCCGCACCTGGCTCCGAAATGGCCATTGCCGATACCACCTCACCATTGGCATAGGGCCGCAGATACTTCTCTCGCTGTTCAGGAGAAGCGACGGCGAGAAGCATATTCGGATCGGCTACATCGTTGTCCCGAAAGATCTCGTTGAGACCTTCGAGTTAGCTCAGCGCCATATGGGGTTGTTGGCGGTCGTCACCATCCAGGATGCGCTGGCCGAGTTCATACTATCTGGGGCTTACCTTGCCCACGTCCGCAGGATGACTCGCCTCTACAAAGGACGGCGCGATAGAATGCTGCAGGCACTTGAATCGGAAGCTGGCGGTCGACTTACCAATGATGTCCCGGCTGGCGGAATGCAACTCTTGGCTCGATGCCGTGCCTTGTCGAACGACCATCAGCTATCGGCACTGCTTCTTGATGCAGGTGTTGTGGCCCGTCCCTTATCGAGCCTGTTCTTTCACAAATCAAAAGAGCAGGGATTGTTTCTCGGCTTCGCAGCGTGGAATGAAAAGGAGATCGACCGCGCCGCTCGCATACTCGGCCGGATAGTCAGTTGATGACACAAATGCGAGGTGCCGAGATGTCCGTCAGAATGACGCTATTGGGTGAGGAGCGGAAGTGAAACCGACATCCCCAAATCAGTAAATCGTGCGGTGGGCGGCATACAAAATGCCGTCCGATTGTCATCCGCCTCGCTGGCTGAGCGCACGTTTTGCAACGGGCGCACGACGGTTCGGCGGCCGTTGACTGACCAGTGTTGAATAATCGGCGTGCGGAGGAATTGCAGGTCCGCTGTCGGGCGCAGCACGGTTTCGGAGGAGAGAAATATCGTAGCGCGGGATAGACTTTGAACGCTCGAATTGGAATGCCGCGGTAATCGGGCTTGGAGGGTCTGGGGCGGTTGAGGCAGCTATTATTGGCGGCTCGCCTGTGGACGGCGATAGCGCGAATATGCCTGCGTTGAAGAAGCAACGCGGGAGACGAAAAATGGAATTTTTTGCGGGACTGGACGTATCGTTGGCGCAGACGCTATTGATTCAGCGCCGCAACCTCAAGCGCAAGTTCCTCGACATCGAAAACAGCATCCGTCATTCGCTCAGGCCGACGTAGCGACGCTGTTCAAGCATCTCCGTTTCGCCGGCGTGCAAATCGTCACCCTGGCCGAAGGGGAAATCTCCGAACTTCATGTCGGTCTCAAAGGCACGATGAACGCTTTGTTCCTGAAAGACCTTGCCGCCAAGACCCACCGAGGTTTGCGCGGACGGGTGGAGAAGGGCAAGGCGGGCGGTGGGCTCTGCTATGGCTACGACGTGGTGAGCCACGCCATCCTACGCGGCGAACTTATGGCCATTCTCGATCTTGCCGCTGGCCGTCGGAGGTCTCCTAGGCCAGAAGTTATAACAAACGCGCTTGCATGCCCCCGCAACCATCTCAACTTGCGAAGCCAAGTTGGACAGAACAGCCGCCCTAACCGGGCGGCTTTTTTGCGTCCGCAAGTTCTGATCGCTGCGCCCTCCCGATTTGAACCTACGACGCGGCCGAGAACATGCGGGGACTTGCCTCTCGGTTCGGCCTGCAGATTGGAGACGACACCCGCGCCTCCCTAGCGGGAGCATCGCTTGCCGTTCTCCGCGGCCGCGGGCATTAGCGTTCTTTGCCCGGCCATCTCAGGGACGTCTGCTGATCACTGTCAGTCCACTCGCTGAGCCGCTTCTTCAGCGGTGCTACGGATGATCGGCATGCGTTTCTCCTTTTCCGGCTTTGACCACTTCTTGTTCAGCATCATCTGGACGAAAGCATTCCACTTCTTCATCGCGGCCCGCTTTTCCGGCATGTAGTTCCAGCGATCGTAGCTCTTCGAACTGACATCCTGGAGCGTGTGGTTCTGCAGCCGATCGCGCAGCTCCTTTGACAGGCCAGCCTGTCCAGCCAGCGTCTTCCAGGTTCTGCGCAAATCGCGATTGGTCACGACGGGGATCACCTCGCGCTCGCGCTGACGCCACATGAACGCGTAAAGCGTGCCGTGGCTGACGGGCTTGGTCGGGTTCGTCGCGGAAGGGAAAAACCAGCCATGCGCATTGGGCTTGATGGACTCGATCAGCTCCCTTGCGACTTCAGGGACCGGAATGGCATGCGGCTTGCCGTTCTTGGTTTTTGACCAGTCGATGATCCGCTCCTTGGCGTCCCATTGGTCGACATGGAGACGGGCGATCTCCTCGACGCGCTGCCCCGTGAGCATGAGAATGCGCACGGCGCGCGTGTAAGGAGGGTGAACTGGCGTGTCAGGGCATTCGAGCCAGCGGTAGAGGCGGACGAACTCCTCTTCATCAAGCCATCGCGTCCCGACTTTCTTGGGCTCCGTGGGAATGCCGGCAGCGGGATTGTAAACAAGACGGAAGCGCCGCTGCGACACTCCACGATAATCGTGCTCCGATTTCAGACCCCAGCTATACGCGGATCGGATGTAGCTCCGGACGTGATCCGCCATCGAACGCCTGCCGCGATCGTAGATCGGCCGAATCACACCAGTGATTTCGTCCGGCTCGATGTCCCGAGCTGATCGATTGCGGCCGAGCGTATCGGCGACTCTGTTAAGGACTTTCTCAGCTTCCTTCCAGGAGGACTTTTCCGACGCCTTTAGGTGAGCGACGTAGGCCTCGAAGAGATCGGCTACAGTGCCGGGCCGTGTGTCGCCGGCGATCTTGATGCTGCGACCCTTCTGGATCATGTCGGCGAAATCGCGAGTGAAGACTTCACGAGCCTTGCCGAGCGACATCGACGGATACGAGCCGAGCTTCTTCTTGAGCCGCTTTTGGTCTCGCCACTGCTGCGCCATCCAGTCCGCCGTAACGCGAGTGGGCATCGGCTTCATGACCAAGACGAGCCGGCCAGTGCCGTGTCCCTCGCCATCGACGAGGCTTACCTGTTTGCCAGTCCACTCTACCTGTTTCAGGGCGCGGCGTATCTCTCCGTCGGTAAGACTTGGCACTAGGCTCTCCCATCGGCTCTCGAGTGGGGTCGTCAGGCGGGTAGTTGGGGTCGGCAACTGGGGTCAGAACGGCGACCGATCCCCCTCAAAACCGCCCCCAATCTGCCATGCGTCTAGACCCTGAGACAAGCCACAAAATGCAAGTGATTCAACGGTTAGAAGCGTGATCGAGCGTGATCTAGAAAGGCTGAGTAGGATGGTTGTGCACCAGGATCAGCGCGGCGGCATTCAGCGCCAGCGCCCGCTTCACCACCTCGCGTGGATAGACGGGGGTGTGGTCGATGGTGCCGCGCTGCTGCACCTCGTCGGCGATCAGCACGTTCTTGGTGTCGAGGAAGAGGATGCGGAACTGCTCGGTCTTCTCGTGCGCCAGCGCGGCGTGGCAGTAGTCGATCAGCTGCTGCCAGTTGGTGAGGACGGGCATGTCCTTGACCTTGCGCTCGGCCAGCCGCCGTCCGACCTCGCGCAATGCCTTGAAGTGGACCAGGGTTCGCTGGTCGATCTCGAACTCGCGCAGTTGCCCCGGCTCGGCAGCGAAGACGTCGCCGAGCGTGCCGAAGCGCTCCAGCAGCCGCTTGGCGAGCGGCTTGGTGTCGATGCGCTCGATCGAGTAGAAGAGCAGCAGCTCCAGCAGTTCGTAGTCGGCCAGCGGCTCCGTGCCGGTCTTGAGCACGCGCTCGCGCACGCGGCCGCGATGGCCATGATAGTGCGGCTTGGGGGCCTCGGCGTTGCCGCTATTGTGGCCGCTCGGCGTGGGCGCGGCTTCGATCGCGGCGACCAGCCTGGTGGTCGGGTCCTCGCCGGTGAAATCCCAGCACTGGTCCAGTCGATTCCAGGTGCCGCCGGCGTCACGCAGCATAAGCCGATGGGGGAGGGTGTTGCCGCTGACCCGCCAGACATTGTCCGACGTCTGAAGGCGAAGGCCAGCCGCCAGCAGTGCGACCAGGGCCCCGTCGTCCGTCGCCGGTTCGCGCCCCAATTCGGTGGCCGAGCGTTTTGCCTTCCCCATGCCGATACCGTCCACTGCGAGCGCGGCGGAAACGCGGCAAGAACGGGCTGAAGCCGGGGCGCGGCGCCTGATATGGTGCCCCGATGTCAGCGAAGATCTTTGCCGAAATAGACGCCGCCTACGCGGCTTTTGCCCAGCAGGAACAGCTTTCCGGCCTCGCCGCCGGCATCGTCCAGGACGGCCAGCTCGCCCATGTGACGACCATCGGCCTCGCCGATCGCGAGGCCGAGCGGGCAGTGGGCCGCGAGACGGCCTTCCGCATCGCCTCGATGACCAAGAACATGACGGCGCTCGCGATCCTGTCGCTGCGCGACCAGGGCCGCCTGGCGCTCGATGCGCCACTCGCTGAGTACGTGCCGCAGTTCGCCAAAGTGCGGCCGGCGACGCTCGACAGCCGGCCGGTCAGCGTGCGCGATCTGCTGACCCATGTCGCAGGCTTCGTCACCGACGATCCCTGGGGCGACCGGGTGCTGGGCATGACGCCGGCCGAGCTCGACCAGCTGATGGCGACCGGCCAGCTCTTCGCGCGGCCGCCCGGCCTCGCCTTCGAGTACAGCAATCTCGGCTATGCGCTGCTCGGCCGTGTCCTGAGCAATGTCAGTGGCGAGCCCTATCAGGCCTACATGCGGCGCACGTTCCTGGAGCCGCTCGGCATGGCGCGCACGACCTTCGATGCGCTCGAGGCCAGCCGTCACGACTTCGCCTGGGGCTATCGCCTGGACGATGGGGCCTGGTCGCGCGAGCGGCTCGAGCCCGATGGCGAGGTGGGCGCCATGGGAGGCCTTGCGACGACGGTGCCCGACTATGCCCGCTATGTCGCCTTCCTGCTCGGCGCCTGGCCGGCGCGCGACGATGCCGAGATCGGCCCGGTGCGCCGCTCCAGTGTCCGCGAGCTGGCACTCTGGACGGCGCCGCCCTTTCTGCCCGAAGCGGTCGAGGGGCGGGCACTCGCTGGCAGCACCGCAGTCGGCAGTGCCTATGGCTATGGCCTGATGCACTCGACGGACGGGCTGCTTGGCATGCGCCTGCATCATTCCGGCGGCCTGCCGGGCTACGGCTCGCACGTGCTGATGCTGCCGCAGCGGGGCTGGGGCGTCTTCGCCTTCGCCAATGGCACCTACGCGCCGATGTCGCGAATCACCTTGCGCGTCGCGGAGATGCTGCACGCGGCGGCCGACCGGCCGGCGTTGGCCAAGCCTTCGGCGGTGCTCGTTCGCGCGGTGGAGGCGGTCGTTGCCGCCTATGGCGCGGGCCGCATCGAAACGGCCGAGCCCGTCCTGGCGGTGAACCTTCTGCTCGACACGCCGGTGCGCTTTCGCAATGCCGAACTCGCCGATCTCAAGAGGCGTCTGGGCGATGGACGTCTGGAGAGGATCGAGCCGATCCACGCCCTGGCCGGCCACTTCACCATGACCTGCCTGCGCGGACGCCTGCGCGGCACCATCACCCTGTCGCCGGACGCATCGCCCGGCATCCAGAAGCTGGTGCTGACGGGCGAACCGATCGCCGAACTGGTCGCCGTCGCTGAAACGGCCTGACGAAAGGCCCGGACGTCAGGCGGTGGCGGCGGCGCGGGCTTCCTCGGCCGGCTTGGCGCCGGTGAGGTCATAGGGCGGCTTGGCGAGACCCATCGGCGAGAGCGTGAAGAACTCCACGCCGGTCTCGGTCACGCCGACCGAGTGCTCGTATTGCGCCGAGAGCTGCTTGTCGCGCGTCACCGCCGTCCAGCCGTCGCTCAGGATCTTCACCTGCCAGGTGCCGGCATTCACCATCGGCTCGACGGTGAAGAACATGCCGGGCTTGAGCACCGGACCGGTACCCTTCTTGCCGTAGTGCAGGATGTTCGGGGCGTCGTGGAAAATGCGGCCGAGCCCGTGGCCCGAGAAATCGCGCACCACGGAGAAGCGCTGTGCCTCGACATAGCTCTGGATGGCATAGCCGATGTCGCCGACATGGGCGCCGGGCTTGACCACCGCGATGCCGCGCATCATCGCCTCGTAGGTGACGTCGCACAGGCGCTTGGCCTTAACGCTGACGTCGCCCGCAAAGAACATGCGGCTGGTGTCGCCGTACCAGCCGTCGAGGATCACGGTGACGTCGATGTTGATGATGTCGCCGTTCTGCAGCCGCTTGTCCGACGGGATGCCGTGGCAGACCACATGGTTGATCGAGGTGCAGATCGACTTCGGAAAGCCGCGATAATTGAGCGGGGCGGGGATCGCCTTGTGGTCGAGAATGTAGTCGTGGCAGAGCTTGTCGAGTTCCCCGGTCGTGACGCCGGGCTGCACATGGGGCGTGATGAAGTCGAGCGTCTCGGCGGCCAGCCGGCCAGCCAGGCGCATGCCCTCGAAGCCCTCGGGCCCGTGCAGCTTGATGGTGCGCTCGTCGCGCCGCCAATAGTCGTCGCTGTCGTCGACGAATTCGCGGGAATTGGTCATGCGCCTTATTTGGCATGCGATACGGGCGGTAACAAGGCCGTGGCTGCAGCTTGGCCCCTCCCGATGTGTCGGCTAATCTACTGAAACCACGGGGAAAATCGCGCGAGTCCAGAATGTCCGAGCCGGCCAAGATCGTCACCGCCTGCATCCTCGTGATCGGCAACGAAATCCTGAGCGGGCGAACCCGCGATTCCAACATCCAGTATCTCGCCACCGAGCTCGGTGCACTCGGCGTGCGGGTGATGGAATGCCGGGTCATTCCCGACATCGAGGAGACGGTCGTCGCCACCGTGAACGAGGTGCGGCGCAAGTTCGATTATGTCTTCACCACCGGTGGCATCGGTCCGACCCACGACGACATCACCGCCGATTGCATCGCCAAGGCGTTCGGCGTGGGGATCTCCGAGCATCCCGAAGCGGTGGCGCGCATGACCCGCCACTACGGCGATCCGGCATTATTTACGCCGGCGCGGCGGCGCATGGCGCGGGTGCCGCATGGCGGCGTGCTGGTCGACAATCCGGTGTCGGTGGCGCCGGGCTTCCAGATGGAAAACGTCTTCACTTTCGCCGGCATCCCCAAGGTCGCCGAGGCGATGTTCCAGTCGATGAAGCATCGGCTGGTCGGCGGCACGCCCGTCCTGTCGCGCACGGTGCGCACCAACCTCCCCGAAGGCATCATCGCCGAGCCGCTGGGGGCGCTGCAGAAGCGCTACGAGGATATCGACATCGGCTCCTACCCGGCCTTCCGCAACGGCAAGCCGAGCGTCTCGCTGGTGATGCGTGGCACGGATGATGCAAGGCTGGTCGCCGCCGCGCTGGAGCTGATGGAGACCATCCGCAAGATGAACGGCGAGGCGGAGGAGTTCGTCCAGTAGTACGATGACCGAGCAGCCCGAAGAATCCCCGAAAGGGTTGAGCGGGCTTTCGCCGGCCCTGCAATGGCTGGTGCTGATCGCGCTGTCGGCCGGCATTGCCGCGGTCCTCCTGTGGCTGCATGCACCGGCGCCGTTGATGCTGGGGCCGCTGATCGCCGGCATCGTCGTCGCGTCCAATGGCGGCAAGCCGCGCATGCCGCTGCCGGCTTTCGTGTTCGCCCAGGGCGTCGTCGGCTGCATGATCGCCCGCATGGTGCCGCTGTCGATCGTCGGTGACATCCTGGCCCACTGGCAGCTCTTTACTGTCGGCGTGCTGGCCGTCATCGGCGCCAGCCTTCTGCTGGGCTGGGCGATGACGCGCCTGGAGATGATGCCCGGCACGACGGCGCTGTGGGGTATCAGCCCAGGCGCCGCCTCGGTCATGACAGTGATGTCCGAATCCTACGGGGCCGACATCCGCCTGGTCGCCTTCATGCAGTATCTGCGGGTGGTCATGGTGGCGGGCGTCGCCGCCCTGGTGGCCAAGGTGTTCGGCGTCACGGCCCCCCATGGTGGCGACGCCATCGCCTGGTTCCCCGACGCCAACTGGCTGTCGTTCGGCGAGACCTTGGTCGTCGCGATCGTGGGGCCGCTGATCGCCCGTGTCCTGCGCATCCCGGCGGGCGCCATGCTGGTGCCGCTGGTCCTCTGCATCGTGCTCGCTCATGTCGGCTGGATGACGGTCGAACTGCCGCCCTGGGCGCTGGCCGTGAGCTTTGCCTTCATCGGCTGGAATGTCGGCCTCCGGTTCACGCGGCCCTTGCTGCTCTACGTGGCGCGGATGCTGCCGCGAGCCATCGCCTGCGCTGCCATCCTGATCGCGCTCTGCGGCGTGGTGGCGTGGCTGATGGTCGTCACCATCGGCGTCGATCCGCTCACCGCCTATCTCGCGACCAGCCCGGGCGGTGTCGATTCCATTGCCATCATCGCCGCGTCGACCAACTGCGACGTCTCCTTCGT
>Ga0209933_1000201_pt1 | contig 142222 bp, 126 predicted proteins | sample ThiBiot_300_biof_FD_183944 | JGI IMG/M metagenome (GOLD analysis project Ga0209933, IMG submission 183944) | Wastewater bioreactor microbial communities from Cape Town, South Africa - Thiocy_cont_300_biof (SPAdes) | ecosystem: Engineered > Bioremediation > Thiocyanate > Unclassified | place... | reverse complement strand
ACGGGCGATGGTGCCTACATTATGGGCCAGTCGTCTTGGGCATCCTCGATCACCGCGGCCGGATCTGCCGATCCTCGCCGGCCGGCGAGGATCGGCTGGCCCAGCACACCCAGCCTCCGGGGTGAAAGGTGTTACCCATCCTCCCGGTCTAAACCGTTACCCATCCGCCCGGCCGTACAGGGTGAGGGGGAAACGAACGACACCAAGATCACACGAGGTCTCTTAAGCGTCCGCCGCGCCCCCTCACCTAACCTCTCCCCCAAAGGGGGAGAGGAATATGAAAGCCAAACGCTGTTGCGTTTGTTCAGTGCACTTCCGACATGACCTGCTTCTTGGCCTCGGGCAGCAGGCGTTCGGCCTGCTTCAGGATCGTGTGATCCTCCATCGGCTTGCCGGCGGCAGCGAGGTCCTTCATCAGCTTGTGCACGACGTCGGTGTCGCCCGGCTTCTCGAAGTCGGCCAGGACGACTTCCTTGGCGTAGGCCTCGGCGTCGGCGCCGGTCTTGCCCAGCAGGCCGGCGGCCCACAGGCCGAGCAGCTTGTTGCGGCGGGCCTTGACCTTGAACTGGATTTCCTGGTCGTGCTCGAACTTCTTCTCGAAGGCTTTCTCGCGTTCGTCGAACGTGGTCATCGGCCGCTCCATTTGTCTCGTCGCGCGGGTTTATAGCGACGCTGCGCCCGTCTTTCCACCCCGCGCTCGAGGTGGCAAAGTCGCGCCCCTTCAGGAGGATCGCCTGCCATGTCGTTGGAAACGCTCAAGGAATGGATCGGCCGGACGCAGTCCGTGGAGGACCTCGCCGCGCCCTTCCCGGTGCGTGCACTGGCCGCCACGCTCGACGAGGACGATCCCGAACCGCGAAACGGCGATCCCCTGCCGCCGCTCTGGCACTGGCTCTATTTCCTCGAAACCCCGCGCCTGTCCGGGATCGGCGCCGACGGCCATGCCGCCCGCGGCGAGTTCCTGCCGCCGGTGCCGCTGCCGCGCCGCATGTGGGCCGGCAGCCGCTTCGCCTTCGAGGGCGAGCCGGTGCGCATCGGCGAGACCATCGCGCGGCAATCGCGCATCAAGTCGGTGGAGCCCAAGACCGGCTCGACCGGCACCATGGTCTTCGTCACGGTCGAGCACACGATCTCGGGGCCGCGCGGCGTCTCGCTGATCGAGGAGCACGACATCGTCTATCGCGAGGCGGCCAAGCCGGGCGAGAAGCCCAAGCCGCCCAAGCCTGCCCCGACCGATGCGACCTGGCGCAAGTCGATCGACGGCAGCCCAGTGCTGCTGTTCCGTTTCTCCGCCCTCACCTTCAATGGCCATCGCATCCATTACGACCAGCCCTACGTCACCGGCACCGAAGGCTATCCCGGCCTGATCGTCCACGGCCCGCTGATGGGCCTGGTCCAGATCGAACTGGCGCGCCGGTCGAACCCGGGTAGAATCGCGCGGAGCTTCGAGTTCCGCGCCCTGTCGCCGGTCTTCGCCGGCAGTGCATTCAGCGTGCAGGCCCGTCGCGAACAAGACGGCTCGCTAACGACATGGGTCGCCGATGCCAATGGCGGCCTGGCACAGCAGGGGAGAACGACCTTCCGATGAACGCGCATTTTCATCATGCCGGATGCGGCTGCCTGCAGGCCCTCAACGCCGGAATCCCGCGCCGCGGCCTGTTCGGCCTGGCGCTCGGTGCCGCCGCCACCGCCGCGGCGGCCCCTGCCTTTGCGATCGAGGACCAGGGCTACGAAGCCATGCTGATGAAGTGCATCGACCCGCGCTTCACCACCAACAGCTGGGCCTACATGGCGGCGCGCGGCTGGCAGAACGCCTACAGCCAGTTCAACATCGCCGGCGGCCCGATCGCCGCCGTGGCGCCGGTCTTCCAGGAATGGCGTGCCGCCTGGGAAGCCAATCTCGACATCTCCGTGCAGCTCCACAACGTGAAGCGGCTGATCGGCATGACGCACCGCGACTGCGGCGCCGCCGTCGTCGCCTACGGTGAGCGCATCAAGACCGACCGGGCCTACGAGACCCAGATGCATACCCAGGCGCTGCGGGCCTTTCGCGACCAGGCGAAGAAGCGCCAGCCGCAGCTCATCGTCGAATTGGGCATCATGGATCTCAGCGGCGCCGTCGAACCGGTGACCTGAGGGGGCCGTGCCCGAACAAAGCTTGCCCTTCACCGGAGAAAAAGACGCGGCGCTCGAGCGCCAGCTCGCAACCCAGCGCGCGCGCCGCCCGGCCGATCCGCTGCTCTCGCTGGTCGTGCCGGTGTTCAACGAGGAGGAGGCCGTCGACCTCTTCCTCGACACCGTGGTGCCGCAGCTCGAGCGCGCGTCGCTGCGCTTCGAGCTGGTGTTCGTGAACGACGGCTCGCGCGACAACACCTTCGCCCGCCTGTTCGACCGCGGCTGCTCCGACCGCCGCATCCGCCTCGTCAACCTGTCGCGCAACTTCGGCAAGGAGGCCGCCCTCACGGCGGGCATCGACCATGCCAGGGGCGACATCCTGATCCCGATGGACATCGACCTGCAGGATCCGCCCGAGCTGATCCAGGCCTTCGTCGCCCGCTGGCGCGAGGGCTACGACATCGTCTACGGCATGCGCTCGGGCCGCCACAGCGACACGCGCGCCAAGCGCCTGTCGGCGGACTGGTTCTATCGGGTGTTCAACTCCCTCTCGGCCGTCCGCATCCCGCCCAATGTCGGCGATTTCCGCCTGGTCGACCGGCGCGCCGTCGAGGTGCTGCGCCAGCTGCCCGAGCGCAACCGCTTCATGAAGGGCCTGTTCGCCTGGGTGGGCTTCAACTCGATCGGTGTGCCCTACGAGCGGCCGTCGCGCGCCGTCGGCACCACCAAGTTCAGCCTGTGGCGGCTGTGGAACTTCGCCCTCGACGGCGTGGTGAGCTTCTCGACAGCGCCGCTGCGCGCCTGGTTCTATGTCGGCGTGGTGATCGCCACCATCGCCGTGCTCTACGCCCTCTTCATCGTGACGCGCGTGCTGATCCTGGGCATCGACACGCCCGGCTACGCCTCGCTGCTGATCGCCGTCCTGCTGATGGGCGCCATCCAGCTCCTCTCGCTCGGCATCATCGGCGAGTATCTCGGCCGCCTCTTCCTCGAGGTGAAGGGCCGGCCGATCTATGTCGTGGAAGGCATCTACGAAGACGGCACCGCCGAGCCGCCGAAGAGCTGAGCAGCCCCCGCACATGGACCTCAAGGAAGAGGACATCCTCGGCGACGCGATCGATCGCCACTGGTACTACCGCTCCAAGGCGGCGGCGCTCCGCCGCGCCGTCTCGGGCCTCGCACCGCGCCGGCTGCTCGATATTGGCGCGGGCTCGGGCTTCTTCTCCCGGCATCTGCTGGCCGCCACGCCGGCCGAGAGCGCGCTCTGCGTCGATATCGGCTATCCGGCCGACCGCGACGACCAGGTCGCCGGCAAGCCGGTGCGCTTCAGGCGCGACACCGGCCCGACCGACTGCGATCTCGTGCTGATGATGGACGTGCTGGAGCATGTCGACGACGATCGCAGCCTGGTCCGCCACTATGCGGGCAAGGTGCCGGCCGGCGCGCATTTCCTGGTGACGGTCCCCGCCTTCTCTTTCCTGTGGAGCGGCCACGACGTCTTCCTCGAGCACAAGCGGCGCTACCGCCTGCCCGAGATCGAAGCGGTGCTCGACAGTGCCGGCCTCGAGATCGTGCGCGGCGCCTACTATTTCGGCCTGGTCTTTCCCCTCGCCGCTGCCGTGCGCCTCGCCGACCGCAACACCACCGAACCGCGCAGCAGCCTCAAGAAGCACGGTGCGTTTGCCAACGGCCTGCTCGCGACCCTCTGCGCCGCCGAGCTGCCCCTCTTCCCGATCAACCGCCTCGCCGGCCTCTCCGCCTTCGTCCTGGCCCGGAAGCGCTAGTTCTCATGTCCTCCCGCTTCTGGGAAGAGGAGCTTGAACTTGACCTTCATGTTCCTCTCCCCCGGAGGGGGAGAGGTTAGGTGAGGGGGCAGCCGCTAACGCAACGTCGATTGCCGTCCAGATCCCCTCGGGGCTTTCGAGCACGTGGCTTGCCGAGAAGCGCAAGACATGCCAGCCCTGATGCTCCATGAACGCCGTGCGGCGGGCATCCTGCTCGACCTGAAAAGCATGATGCTCACCGTCGATCTCGATCACGAGCTTCGCGGAGACGCAGGCGAAGTCGGCATAATAGGGACCGATCGGATGCTGTCGGCGAAACTTGATGCCGCTCAGCCGGCGGTCGCGCAGCAATTCCCAGCAGATCCTCTCCGGCTTCGTGCTGTCGCGGCGAAGTTCGCGTGCACGTGTGGTCTGGGCGTCCTTCACTTCCCCCTCACCCGGCCTCTCCCCCTTGCGGGGGAGAGGAGGATGAAACAGCAATGTGCGGGCTTTTCAGCGCTTTAACGTCAGCACGAAGGGCCCCTCTCCTAGCCTCTCCCTCATTCGGGAGAGCTAAGACGCAGCCGCGGCGACGTCCTTGCTGCTGATGCGTTTGCGCTTGGCGTTGATCTCACGCAGCACGACCAGCATCTCCTCGGCGACGACGTCGCCCGGGATGCCGTCGCCTTCGGCTTCCAGCTCCTTCATGTCGACCCACACGGCGTAAAGCGGCGCGGTGCGCTCGGTGATGATGCCGGCATGCAGCAGCGTCTTGATCAGGACGCGGAAGATGTTGGTGCTTTCCTTGAGCTGGTTGCGGCGGTCGTCGTCGGTGAAGGTCTCCTTCACCGCATCGCGCACCCATTTCCAGTCGAGCCCGTACTTGGCGTAGATCACCTGCTTCTGCTCGGCATTGATCAGGTTGAAGAGCAGCGTCTGGAAGATCTGCGCCGCCCAGTCCTCGACCTTCTTGTGCTCGTCGGCCTTGAGATGGCGGATCGTCTTGGCGGCCCACAGGCGGCCGAAACGGTGATGGAAGGCCTCGTCGCTCATCACGAGCTGCACCAGGCGGCGCAGCACCGGGTCGTTGGTCTTGGCGTTCAAGGTCGCGAACGACCCCATCGCCAGCCCCTCGATCAGCATCTGCATGCCGACGATCTTCTTGTAGACTTCCTCGGTACTCACCAGGTCGGCGAGCACGGTGGCGATCGTCTTGCCGACCGGCAGCGGCGCACCCCAGCGCTTGGCGATGTAGCGGGTGAAGCCCGTGACGTGGCGGGCCTCCTCGCGGGCCTGGTTGGCGGCGTATTCCTGCGCCCCGGGATCGAGCAGGATGTGGCAGAGGCTGGCCGACAGCGACAGCGCGCCCTGCTCGCCATGCAGCAGGTTGGAGACCGACCAGTGCATGACGTCGTTGGAAAGCTGGATCTTCTGCCGCTCGTCCAGCCGGTCGGCGACGGCGCTGCGCAGCTCGACCACCATCTCCTGCGGCGCGATCGGCGTCGTCGCCATGTCGAAGGGCAGGTCGAAATCGATGTAATTCTTGTCCAGCGGGTCCCAGAAATGGTCATGGGTCGCAGAAATAATGCCGTCGAAGGCATCGCTCCGGCGGCCGTAGCGCGCTACCTGCAACATCGCCGGGAAATCTTCCGGTGCAACCGTATCGTAGGCCTTGTCATAGGTGATTTGCTGGGCCATTGGGGGCCTCCGTTTCGAAGGTCAATATGACGGTCACGTCACCTTTTTCAATGGATTTTTCCCCAAACCCGGAGCATGGGGTTTCCTCCATATTCCGGCCAAACGGCGGGCGGCTCGCTCCGCCCGCGCAGGAGTGAGAAATGTCCCGCCGCCGCCGTATCTACGAGGGCAAGGCCAAGACCTTGTTCGAGGGGCCCGAGCCCGGGACGATCGTCCAGTACTTCAAGGACGACGCGACCGCGTTCAATAACCAGAAGAAAGGCACGATCACCGGCAAGGGGGTGATCAACAACCGCATCTCCGAGTTCCTGATGACCAAGCTCGGCGAGATCGGCGTGCCCACCCATTTCATCCGCCGGCTGAACATGCGCGAGCAGCTCATCCGGCAGGTCGAGATCATCCCCCTCGAGGTCGTGGTCCGCAACGTCGCAGCCGGCTCCTTCGCCAAGCGCTTCGGCGTCGAGGAAGGCACCCAGCTGCCGCGCTCGATCATGGAGTTCTTCTACAAGAACGACCAGCTCGGCGACCCGATGGTGACCGAGGAGCACATCACGGCCTTCGGCTGGGCGACACCGCAGGACCTCGACGACATCGTGGCGCTGACGCTCCGGGTCAACGACTTCCTGTTCGGCCTGTTCCTCGGCTGCGGCATCAAGCTGATCGACTTCAAGATCGAGTTCGGCCGCCTCTACGAGGACGACATGGTGCGCATCGTGCTGGCCGACGAGATCAGCCCGGATTCCTGCCGGCTGTGGGATCTGCGTACCAACGAGAAGATGGACAAGGACCGGTTCCGCCGCGACCTCGGCAAGGTCGAGGAAGCCTACCAGGAGGTGGCGCGGCGTCTCGGCATCCTGATCGACCAGGGGCCGGGCGACGTGCGCGGCCCGACAACCTTGCAGTAACAAGAGGCGATATGAAAGCCAGAGTTCACGTGACGCTGAAGAACGGCGTGCTCGACCCCCAGGGCAAGGCGATCGGCCATTCCCTCAACCGCCTGGGCTTCCCCGAAGTGGGCGACGTCCGCCAGGGCAAATTCATCGAGCTCGAGCTCGCCGAGACCGACAAGGCCAAGGCCAAGACGCGGCTCGACGAGATGTGCCGCAAGCTGCTCGCCAACACCGTGATCGAGAACTACTCGATCGAACTCGTCGACGGCTGAGCCGACGAGAAGGCCGGCGGCTGAGCCGCCGCCGCCGCCCCCAGCACGCCGGCATCCTCGCCGGTGGTCGCGCCGTCGATCCGGCAGCGCGTCCGCAGGAAGGGCCAGGTGAAATGCGGGAAATGCGCGCGGATGCGGGCGAGCAGCGGCTCGCCGGCACCGGCGATGCCGCCACCGACCAGGCAAAGCTCCAGCCCCAGCGCATTGGTGAGCGAGCCGAAGGCCTGCGCCAGTCGCCGGGCCACCGCATCGATCGCCGCGATCGCAGCTTCCTCGCCCGCCGCGGCCCGGTGGAAGATCTCGTCGGGCGACAGGCCCTCGGCGCCGCCGCGACAGGCATAGGCACGCGCGAAGCCGCGGGCCGAGGCGAAGTCCTCCAGGGTGCGCGCGCCGGCCGGCGCATCGTCCAGCACCATCGCCCCCAGCTCCGGCGGCACGCCGTCGTCGGCCGTCGCCAGCCGGCCATGCACCACGATTCCGCCGCCCACCCCGGTGCCCAATGTCAGCAGGGCAAACCGCGCGACGCCGCGGCCGGCGCCGAACTGCAGCTCGCCCAGGGCCGCCGCACTTCCGTCGTTGATCGTCCGGCAGTCGAGCCCCAGCCGCTGGCGCAGGGCCTGCGCCAGCGACCGATTGGTGAGCAGCGGAACGTTCGAGGTGCCGTCGATCATCACGCCGTCATCGGGCCGGGCATAGCCCGGCACGGCAATGCCCAGCGCATCGGCCGTGCGGCCGCTGTCGCCTTCCATGGCCCGCACGTCGTGGGCTATGCGATCGGCGAGATCGTCGAAGCTCGCCATCTCGGCATAGGGCAGCCGCCGCCGCGCCAGCAGGCTGCCGTCGCCATCGACCAGCCCCAGCTTGATGGTGGTGCCGCCGATATCGACGCCCGCGGCAACGGCTTTCCGCCGACGGGTCACGGGCGGGCATCCGTCTTGATGGCGAGCTCGGCCGAGAGCGCGCCGTGGCGCATCGTCTGCGGCACCAGACCGCGATCCTCGGCCAGCCGCACCGCCAGCCACTGGAAGGGCACGACGAGACCGAGCACGGTCCAGGGCGACGGCAAGCCCGCTGCCGCATCGACGACCACGATCCGGCAGCCGCGCGCGGCCATCACCTGCTCGACCCGTCGCGCTTCGGCGAGCTCAGCCGCGCCCTCGGCCAGGAGGAAGGCCACGGACCGGTCGGTCAGCCCATGCAGGCGGCCGTGCAGCAGCTCCTCCGTCGGCAGGCCACAGGTTGGGAGGCCGGCCATCTCGGTGATCTTGAGCGAGGCCTCCAGCGCCACGCCGTAATTGGCCCGCCGGCCGGCGACGACGATCTGGTCGACCTGCCGCAACGAGGGAACCAGCGCTTCGGCGGTCTCGCGGCCCGCTTCGATCAGCGGCGCCAGGTCGGCGCCGGAGATCAGCGGCGACGCCGGCGCGCCGAGCGTCTCCGCCATCGCCAGCAGCATCGCCATGGAACCGAGGAAGCCTTTGGTCTTGGGCCCGACCGGCTCCTCGCCCACCGGCATGTGCAGAAGCTCCGCACCCACCCCGCCCAGCGCCGCCTGCGGCGAGGCGGTGATCGCCACGGTCCGCAGGCCTGCCGCCAGGGCCGCTTGCGCCGCCGCAATCGAGGTGGTGCTGGCGCCGCTTTGCGACAAGACGACGACCAGCGGCCGCGTCGTGGCATCGGCCAGCTCGGCGATGAAATCCTCGGGCTCGTGCAGCGTCACCGGCCCGCGCCGCGCCGCCACGAAACGGGGACGCGCCACGGTGATGGCGTTGAAGGACGAGCCGGAGCCCACCAGAGCAATGCCGTCGATAGCGGGCGATGCGGCGAAGGCCCGGGCCGCGGTGAGACAGGCGTCGAGGGCCTGCGGTTGTTCGCGAATGAAGGCGGGAATGGGCATGGGTTCAACCTTTGACGCCACCTTCGGTCAGCCCGCCGCGATAGAGGCGCTGGATGACGGCGAAGGGAATGGCGATGGGAATGGAGAGGAGCACCGCCGCGGCCATCAGCCGGGCGTAGTCGATCTGATGCTGGCCGAGCAGGTAGAACATCAGGACCGGCGCGGTCTGGGCCGCTTCGGAGGTCGTGTAGAGCAGCGCGAAGATGTACTCCTGCCATGACAGGACGAAGGCGAAGATACCCGCGGTGACAATGCCGGGCGCCGCGATCGGCAGCACGATGGTCCAGATGATGCGCAGGTCGCCGCAGCCGTCGATGCGCGCCGCCTCCTCCAGCGCCGTCGGGATGTCGCGCAGCGACGTCGCCACCATCCAGGTGCAGACCGGCAGGGTCACCGAGAGATAGGCCAGCACCAGGCCGGGAATGGTGTTGAGCAGCCCCACCGCCTGCAGGGCGACGTAGAACGGCACGAAGAAGACCATGGGCGGAAAGAACTGCGAGGCCAGGATGCCGATCAGCATGCCCCGCCCGCCGCGCTTCACCAGCCGGGTCAGCCCGTAGGCCGCCGGCACCGAGAGGCCGAGGCTGAGCGTCGTGACGACGACCGAGACGACGGCGCTGTTCAGGAGCGAGCGCAGGAAGCGGGCATCGCTCAGGATCGCGGCATAGTTCTCCAGGGTGACCGAGCGCGGCAGCCAGCGGATCGGCCAGGCGACCACGTCGGCGATCGGCTTGATGCTGGTCGCCAGCATCCAGGCGTACGGGAACAGGACGAAGACCGCCGTGGCGATCAGCATCAGGTGCGCGAAGAACTGGACGCGGCGGCCGGCGCTTTCCATCGCCCTCCTCCTAGCCCTTGGTCTCTTGCGCCGGATCGGCGACGCGCAGATAGGCGACGGTGACGATCAGGATGGTCACGAACAGCACCAGCGATGCCGCCGCCGCCACGCCGAAGTCGAAGGAATCAAAGGCGACCTTGTAGATGTAGAGGCCGAGCACCTCGGTGGCGCGCAGAGGCCCGCCGCCGGTCATGATGATGGAAAGCGTGAAGGCGTTGAACGCCCAGATCGCCGACAGCAGCACTGCCGTGGCGATCGACGGCGCCATCAGCGGCACGATGACGTAGCGCAAGGTCTCGAAGCGGTTGGCGCCGTCGATGCGGGAGGCTTCCATCAGCTCGCGCGGGATCGCCTGCAGGCCGGTGAACAGCGTGATCGCCACCAGCGGGAAGAACTTCCAGGTGTTGGCGAGGATCAGCGAGAACTGCGCCATGCCCGGCGTCGCCAGCCAGCCGACCGGCTCGCTGACGAGGCCGAGCCGCAGCAGCACGTCGTTCAGAACGCCGATCTCGGGATGGTAGAGCCAGAGGAAGACGACGGCGACGATGACGAAGGACGATACCCACGGCACCATGACGATCGAGCTGTAGAGCGCGCGGAAGCTGGTCACGGCGTTCAGGGCCAGCGCCACCAGCATGCCGAGCACGAGTTGCAGCGAGACGTTGCCAACGACCCAGATCAGGGTGACGCCAACGGCATTCCAGAAGCCGTCCTGGCCTACCAGCTTGTCGAAATTGCCGAGCCCCACGAAACGCCAGGAGTCGCGGATGGCGTCATACTTCAGGAAAGCGAGCCCGGTATTGTAGAGCGCCGGCAGCACGACGACTGCCGCCAGCACAACAATCAATGGCGTGGCGAACAAGTATCCTCTGACGGTCGGGCGCGCGGCCATCGCAGGTCAGCCTTTAATGGACTGCCCAATGGACTGCCCAATGGACTGCCACGTTCCGGATTTTGCCGAGGCATAGGCTGCATCCATGATCCGGTTCACCACCACTCCATCAGCGAAGGTGACCTTGGGCCGGCTGCCGCTCGAGATGCAGTCCACGAAATGACGGATCTGGTCGTAGTAGCCGTAGCGCCAGTACTCGTCGACGGTCGGGAACAGCCAGCCGCGATCGTGTTCGACCTTTTCCGAGAAATAGCGCTGCACCTGGTTGCGGGCGAAAACCTTGATCGGCTGCGAGAGGCCCGAGCGGTCGTAGGTGACCATGCCTTCGGAGCCCGAAATCTCGAGCGTCACCTGCATGCCGCCGCGCTGGATCCACGAGGCCTCGCACTGGCCGAGCGTGCCGCCGGGATACTGCAGCAGGGCGAGCGAGACGTCGTCGCAATCGGTGTCGTGATGCAGGGTCGGCGCGTGGCAGAGCACCGAGGTCGGCGCCTCGCCCAGCATCATGTTGAACACGGCGATGAGATGGCAACCCATGTCCATCAGCGAGCCGCCACCCGACTCGGCGCGCTTCCAGAACCACGGCGAGTGCGGCCCGAAATGCGCCTCGCGGCCGCGCACCCAGAGCGGCTTGCCGATCGTGCCGGCGGCGACGATGTCGAGGATCTCGCGGAAGTCGGGCGCGTAGATCATGTTCTCGCCGTAGGCGTGGATGATCCCCGCCTTCTCGGCCGCCGCCAGCATCTGCTGGCCCTCCGCTTCGGTCATGCCGAGCGGCTTCTCGCAGAGAATGTGCTTGCCCGCCGCAGCCGCCAGCAGCCCGTATTCGAGATGCCGGTTGTTCGGCAGGCAGAGATCCACGGCATCGAAGTCCGGCCCGCTCATCAGCTGGTCCCAGCTCACGGCGGGATGCTTGATGCCGGTGCGGGCAGCGAAAGCCCTGGTCTTCTCGACGTCGCGGCCCAGCACCGCGACCACCTCGACACCCTGCAGCCGGGCATAGACCTGCGCACGGAACTCGGCGATGAAACCCGTGCCCAACATGGCCACGCGCACCGGGGTATTGCTCATTTCGTCTGCTCTCCGCTCACTCGGATTCTCTCTTCCTCCTCTCCCCCTTGGGGGAGAGGCTGGGTGAGGGGGACGTTTCAACGCGCACACCCTCTCCGTTGCTCGCACCCTCACCTTCCCCATGCTTCGCATGGGTCCCCTTCCTCTCCCGTTTCACGGGAGAGGACCGATGAGAATGTCGTCTATCGCAGGCTCACCCCACGATGCCGTCGATCTTCTTGCTCGCATCGGCTGCCGCCTTGTCGGCGTCGGCGCGGCCGCCCAGCACCTGCTGCACGGCGTCGCCCACCACGTCGGCGATCTCGGTGAACTTGTCGGTCACCGTGAACGGCACGGCGGCGGGAATCGCCTCGACCCAGGGCTTGTATTCGGGCGTGGCGAAGCGCGGGTCGCGCGCCGCCGACTTGCGCGCCGGCAGAGTGACGACGCTCCTCGCCATGTTCTCGGGCTTCACCAGGAAATCGACGAACTTGAACGCCGCCTCCTGGTTCTTCCCGCCCTTGAACAGCGTGTAGTACCAGGACGAGGTGAGATAGCGCGGGCTCTTGCCGGCCGCCGGCGGGACCTGCGCCACCGCCCATTTGAGGGTGGGCGCCTGCTCGCGCAAGGAGCCCTGGCGCCACGGCCCGTCGACGATCATCGACGCGCGACCGGTCATGAAGAGCTGGTTCACGTCGTTCAGGCCGTTGGCCATGGCCGAAGGTTGCGCGGCCTTATATTTGATCAGCAGATCGGTATAGAAGCGCAGCGCCGCCACCGAGTCCGGCGCGGCGAAGGCCGACTTCCGACCGTCCGGCGTCAGTAGGTCGCCGTGGAAGGCGTAGAGGAAGTTGATGTAGCGGCTGATCAGGCTGGCATCCTTGGCGCCGATCAGGCCCCAGCCATAGACACCGTCGCCGGTCAGCTTCACCGCCGCCTGTGCCAGCTCCTCCATCGTCTTGGGGAAGTTCTTGAGGCCGGCTTTCTCGAAGTGGTCGGTGTTGTAATAGATCATCCAGGGATCGATGCGATCGGGTACCGCGAAGATCTTCCCGCCGATCGTGGCGCCCTTCCACGGCTCGGCATACCAGTCGGCGCGGTCGAGCTTCGCGACGCCGGCGCTGATGTCTTGAAGCAGGCCGGGCACGGCCATCTCGGGCACCCAGCGGCCATCGACATAGGCGATGTCCGGCGGATCGCCGGCGCGGGCCGACACGACCAGCCGCTGGCGCAGCACCGGAAACGGCAGCGAGATCAGCTCGATCTTCACGTCCGGGTTGGCCTTCTCGTAGTCGGCGAAGATGCCGGTGACGGCCTTCTCCTGCTCCTTGGTGTCCCAGGCAGGATAGGCGATCTTGAGCGTGGTCTTGGCCTGCGCCCGAACTTGTGTAGCCGCAGCAACGCCCGCCACCGTCAGCGCGCCCAACGCAGAACGTCTCGTCAGTCCAGTCATGGAAGTCTCCTCGTCTTTTCGTGCTTGAAGGCTTGTTCGAAGGCTTTGGGGCCGGCGCGGCGATCAGGCGCCGGCAGGACGCGCGACCGGTGGGACGTAGGTCTCGAGCTCGGGATCGGGCAGGCTGACCGTGCGGCCAAGTTCGGCCGAGCGGTAAAGCGCCATCAGCATCTCGACCACGGCGAGCCCGTCGGCGAAGGTCTCGTCGGGCATGCGTCGCGCGCGAAAGGCCTCGACGAAGTGCCGGTTCTCGAGCGTGTAGCCATAGATGCCGGTCTCGTCGTCGAGCACCGGCATCAGCCCCTGCTCGGCGTTCTGCTTCTCGACCAGATCCTCGCCCGAGGCGCCCGAAACTTCGCGCGACAGGAAGACCTTGAGGCCGGTCGACAGCGAGTTGAACTCCATGGCGTATTCCGGCCCGAGCAGCTCGAGCGTGATGCGCAGGCCCGCACCGACATAGGCCCACGACGTCGTGGCCTCGATCACCGCTTCGTTGCCGTCGGGATCGCGGAGCGTGAGAAGGCCGCGCGCGAAATCCTCGGCCGGCCGCCTGCTGTAATCGATCTCGCCGCCGGTGCGCTGGCGCAGCGCCTCGGCATAGGCCGGGCGCTTCCACTTCAGGGTGGCGACCGTGGCGTTGGCGCTGGTCAGCGTCAGCGTGTTGCGCGCTTCGCCGGGTTTGGTCAGCAGGAAGCGCGCGACCTCGACCGAATGGCACATCATGTCCGACAGCACGCCGCCGCCCTGGCGTTCGCCGTCCCAGAACCAGGGCTCGTGCGGACCGGAATGCTCCTCGGTCGCCCGCGCGAGATAGGGCCGGCCGGAAATCGGCACGGCGCGCCGCCAGACGATGGCGCGGCCGCGCTGGACCGCCGTCGAGAAGAGCTGGTTCTCCAGGTAGCCGTGCAGCAGCCCGGCCTCCTCGGCCAGGCGCAACATCTCGCGGGCTTCCGCCACGGTCCGCGCCAGCGGCTTCTCGCAGGCCACGGCATAGACCGATGTCCGGCCGGCCTTTCGCGCGGCATGGATCTCGCGCATCACGGCCAGCCGCGTGTCGTTGGGGCTGGCGATCCAGATCGCATCGACCGTGCCCGACGCCAGCATGGCGGCGAGGTCGGCGAAGGCCGTGCAGGGCCCCAATCCCTGCTTGTCGGCGTCGGCCGCGAAGGCTTCCCGCCGCTCGGCCCTCGCCGATGTCACGCCCGCCACAACCACGTTGCGGACACCCAACAAAGACTGCAGATGGAAGCGAGCCATAAAGCCCGCGCCCACGAAGCCGATCCGCAGTCCCCCTCCCACGTCCATCATGCCCAACCCTCCAAAAGCCTTTTCCCACTGGCCAATGAGGAATTACTCAATCAAATTGACTAAATCATTTGGGCGCGGTTTGCGCAAGAGGGTTTGACGTATGGCGAGAGCCGCAACGGGGGGCACCAATCTCGAACATGCCCGGCTTTTCAACCGCCGGGTGGTGCTCGAGACCATCCGCCTGCACGGGCCGCTGTCGCGCGCCTCGATCGCCCGGCAGACCGGCCTGTCCGTCCAGACCATCTCCAACATCACCGACGAACTGTCGCAGCAGGGCCTGCTGCGCGAGGGCGCGCTGCGCCAGGGCGGCGGCCGCGGCGCGCCGGCCATCGACCTGTCGCTCAATCCCGACGGCGGCTTCACCTTCGGCATCTCGGTCGACCACCGGCGGCTGTTCGTCGTGCTGGTCGACATTACCGGCGTCGTCCGCCGGCAGGTCATGAAGGACATCGAAGGGGCAAGCCCCGACCAGGTCCTGGCCGATATCGGCGAGCTCGCCCGCACGCTCGCCCGCCAGGAAGGGGCCGAGACCGAACGGCTGTGGGGCGCCGGCGTGGTCATGCCCATGGCGCTGGATAACGGCCGGCCGATCGTCGTCGGCCCGACCTCGATGCCCGACGCCTGGCACCAGCTGCCGGTCATCGAGCGGCTCTCGGCCTCCCTGCAGATGCCGGTCCTGATCGAGAACGATGCGACGGCGGCGGCGGTCGGCGAGCACCTTTACGGCGCCGGCCGGCGGCTGGAGGACTTCTTCTATATCTATATCGGCGTCGGCGTGGGCGGCGGCATGATCCTGGCGGGCCACCCCTATCGCGGCAGCGCCGGCCGCGCGGGCGAGCTCGGCCATATCGTCGTGGAGCCGAATGGGCGCCCCTGCAGTTGCGGCAACCGCGGCTGCCTGGAGCGCTATGCCTCCCTGTCCGCGGCGCAGCATGCACTCGACGGCAGGCCCGAAGGATCGGTGCCGGTCGATCCGGCACGCCTCGCCGCCGACGCCGAGCGGCTCGGCGACTGGATCGATCTCGCTGCCCAGCACCTTTCCACAGCCTGCGTGACGATCGACAACCTGCTCAATCCGGCCGCGATCGTGATCGGCGGCATCATTCCCGACGTCGTCCTGGCACGGCTGATCGCCCGCCTGCGCGAGCGCCTCGCTGCGACGGCGACAGATGATCGACGCCTGCAGATTGTTCAGGCCGAACTCGACCTCCAGACCCCGGCGCTGGGCGGCGCTGCCCTGCCCCTGTTCGACGGCCTCACCCCCGCCTTCTCGATCCTGCAGAAACGGTAGGGCCTTCATTCTTCCTGAGTTGCCCCCCCAAAAACCGTGTCATCCCGAGCGAAGCGAGGGACCTTTCGGCAACAGCAAAGGTCCCTCGCCTTCGGCTCGGGATGACACCGTGTTCGCGGCACGCGACCAAGCGCCGTATCCGCTTGATTTCCCCAGACGCAAAGACTTTATGAGCGGGCAAAATGACGGCTGTCGCGTCGCCGCCCATATGGTCGTGGGTAGGGGCCGACCGGCCCCTCGTTCGATCGGCAGGCCCCGGCATGAAGAGCGCTGTTCTCGTTTTTCCCGGCTCCAATCGCGAAGGCGATGTGGCGCAGGCCATCGAGCTGGTCACGGGCCGCAAGCCCGCGATGGTCTGGCACGGTGACGGCGACTTCGACAAGGTCGACCTGATCGTGGTGCCGGGCGGCTTCTCCTACGGCGATTATCTGCGCTGCGGCGCCATGGCGGCCCTGTCGCCGGTGATGGCCGAGGTGAAGAAGCGGGCCGCCCAGGGCGTGCCGGTGCTGGGCATCTGCAACGGCTTCCAGATCGTGACCGAGGCAGGTCTGCTGCCGGGCACCCTGATGCGCAACGCCCATCTCAAGTTCGTCTGCTCCGACGTCCATCTCAAGGTCGAGACCAGCCAGAGCCTGTTCACCAACCGCTACCAGGCCGGCCAGGTGATCAAGGTCCCGGTGGCGCATGCCGAGGGCAACTACTTCGCCGACGCCGAGACGCTGAAGCGGCTCGAGGATCGCGGCCAGATCGCTTTCCGCTACTGCTCGGCGAACGGCGCGGTCGACGTCGCCGGCAATCCCAACGGCTCGATCAACAACATCGCCGGCGTCTTCAACGAGACCAAGACGGTGCTGGGGTTAATGCCGCATCCGGAGAATGCCGTGGAGCCGCTGTTCGGCGGCACCGACGGGAAAGGCTTGTTCGAGGGTATGGTCGAGGCTCTGTCGTGACGATCGCTGAAGAGAAGAACCCGCCGGTCAAGCTTCCCAACGAACCTGCGATCACCCCCCAGATCGTCGCCGAGCACGGGCTGGCGCCGGACGAGTACGAGCGCCTGCTGAAGATCATGGGTCGCACGCCGACCATGGTCGAGCTCGGCATCTTCTCGGCGATGTGGAGCGAGCACTGCTCCTACAAGTCCTCCAAGGTCTGGCTGAAGAAGCTGCCGACCAAGGCGCCGTGGGTGATCCAGGGCCCGGGCGAGAATGCCGGCGTGATCGATATCGGCGACGGCCAGGCCGCCATCTTCAAGATGGAAAGCCACAACCATCCCTCCTACATCGAGCCCTACCAGGGGGCGGCGACGGGCGTGGGCGGCATCATGCGCGACGTCTTCACGATGGGTGCGCGGCCGGTAGCCAACCTCAATGCGCTGCGCTTCGGCGACCCCGAACATCCCAAGACGCGGCATCTCGTATCGGGCGTCGTGGCCGGCATCGGCGGCTACGGCAACTGCATGGGCATCCCGACGGTGGGCGGCGAGACCAACTTCCATCCCGCCTACAACGGCAACATCCTGGTCAACGCCATGACCGTGGGCGTCGCCCCGTCGGACCGCATCTTCTATGCCGCCGCCGCGGGCATCGGCAATCCGCTGGTCTATGTCGGCTCGAAGACCGGTCGCGACGGCATCCACGGCGCCACCATGTCCTCGACCGAGTTCAACGAGGACAGTGAGAGCAAGCGCCCGACCGTGCAAGTCGGCGACCCGTTCGTCGAAAAGCTGCTGCTGGAAGCCTGCCTCGAGCTGATGGCGACCGATGCCATCGTCGCCATCCAGGATATGGGTGCCGCCGGCCTCACCTCCTCCTCGTTCGAGATGGCGGCCAAGGGCGGCCTCGGCGTCGTGGTCGAGCTCGACAAGGTGCCGATGCGCGAGACGGGCATGACCCCCTATGAGCTGATGCTCTCCGAAAGCCAGGAGCGCATGCTGATCGTGCTGAAGCCCGGCCGCGAGGAGCTGGCCCGCAAGATCTTCGAGAAGTGGGAACTCGACTTCGCCGTCATCGGCCATCTCACCGACACCGAGCGCATGGTGCTGTCGTGGCACGGCGACATCGTGGGCAACATCCCGATCCCGCCGCTGGTCACCGAAGCCCCGATGTACGAGCGGCCCTGGACCCTGACGCCGCTGCCAACCGAACTTGACGCCGCCAAGGTGCCGGCGCCCAAGGACTGGAAGGCCTCGCTGCTCGCCTTGATGGGCTCGCCCAATCTCGCCAGCAAGGCCTGGATCTGGAAGCAGTACGACCACCTGATCCTGGGCAACACCGCGATCCGTCCGCAGGACGGCGACGCGGCGCTGGTGCGCGTCGCCAACGGCAAGGCAGCGGGTCACAAGGGCCTCGCCATGACGTCGGACTGCACGCCGCGTTACGTCCAGGCCCATCCCGAGACCGGTGGCCGCCAGGCCGTCGCCGAAGCCTGGCGCAACATCACCGCGGTCGGCGCCCGGCCGCTCGCTGTCACCGACAACATGAACTTCGGCAATCCGCAGAAGCCCGAGATCATGGGCCAGTTCGCCGGCGCCATCATGGGCATGGCCGAGGCCTGCACGGTCCTCGACTTCCCGGTCGTGTCGGGCAACGTCTCGCTCTACAACGAGACCGAAGGCCGTCCGATCCTGCCGACGCCGACCATCGGCGCCGTCGGCGTCATCGACGACATCGCCACCGCCGTCGGCGCGCGCCTGACCCAGGCCGGCCTGGCGCTGGTGCTGATCGGCGACACCAAGGGCTGGCTCGGCCAGTCGATCTACCTGCGCGAGCTCTGCGGCCGTGAAGAAGGCGCCCCGCCGCCGGTCGACTTGGCGGTCGAACGCCGCAACGGCGATTTCGTGCGCGGCGAGATCGTCGGCCGGCGGGTCGCCGCCTGCCACGACCTGTCCGATGGCGGCCTGCTGGTTGCCCTGACGGAGATGTGCCTGTCAGGCGGCACCGGCGCCACGATCAAGCTGCCGAAAGGCGCTGCCCCGCCGCACGCCTGGCTCTACGGCGAGGATCAGGGCCGCTACCTGGTCGCCACCACCGACGGCGAGGCCCTGATCGAGGCGGCGCGCAAGGCCGGTGTCCCGGCGGTCCATCTCGGCTATTCAGGCGGTGTCAACTTGGCAGTGGAAGGCCTGCTCGACGTGGCCCTCGAGGAAATCCGGGCAGTGCACGAAGCCTGGCTGCCCGACTATATGAACGCCGCGGTCTGAGGAGGCAGCCACACCATGCCCATGCACGCCGAAGATATCGTCCGCCTGATCCAGGAAGGCATTCCGGGCGCCGAGGTCGAGATCCAGGACCTGGCCGGCGACGGCGACCACTACGCCGCCACGGTCATTTCGTCGGCTTTTGCCGGCAAATCCAAGATCCAGCAGCACCAGATGGTCTACGGCGCGCTGGGAGGCCGCATGGGCGGCGTCCTGCATGCGCTTAAATTGACCACCATGGCGCAACGGCCCTGACCGCCCTATATTGAGGGCAAATCCCGCACCCACCCTGTCTGGTGCTTCAGGAGATCGACATGAGCGAACCCCAGGTGTTCGAACGTATCCGCGACGAGATCGGCAAGAACGAAGTCCTGCTGTTCATGAAGGGCACCCCGGTGTTCCCGCAGTGCGGTTTCTCGGCCGCCGTCGTCGACGTGCTGAGCCAGCTCGGCGTCAAGTTCCATGGAGTCAACATCCTGGTCGACCCGGAACTGCGCCAGGGCATCAAGGAATTCAGCCAGTGGCCGACCATTCCCCAGCTCTACGTGAAGGGTGAGTTCGTCGGCGGCTGCGACATCATCCGCGAGATGTTCGAGACCGGCGAGCTGGAGCAGCTCCTGAAGGAAAAGGGCGTGGCGCTCGCCGCCGCGGCTTAAGTCTTCTCATTGGACCGCGGGCCTCCCGGCCCGCTCAAGCGTTTTACTATTGCGCAACGCTAATGAGCGGGCCTGGAGGCCCGCGGTCCAAGAACTCGCCTACGCAAACGCGTAGGACGCCATCGACAGATTTCCCAACGTGAAGCTGCGATGCAGGGTGCGGGCGCGTGCGCCCTCGCCGGCGGCGCCGAAGGCGACGTGCAGCGGCAGAAAATGCTCGTCGGTCGGATGGGCCTCGCGGGCATAAGGCGCCTGCGCGCGATAGTCGGCCAGCGCCGCCTCGTCGCCCTTCTCCACCGTGTCCGCCAGCCAGTCGTCGAAGGCCCGCGCCCACGGCTCGGGCTCCGACCCGCTACCGCGCACCAGCGCCCGCAGATTGTGGATGGCGCTGCCGCTGCCCATCACCAGCACGCCCTCCTCGCGCAGCGGCGCCAGCTTGCGGCCAAGCGCGATGTGATGCGCCGGCGACTCGTCGGGCTGCACTGACAGCTGGAAGATTGGAATGTCGGCCTCGGGCCAGCCCAGCATGGCCGGCACCCAGGCGCCGTGATCGAGGCCGCGATGGTGATCGTGCGCGGCACCTGTGAGCTTGGCGACTTTTTCGGCCAAGGCAGGTGCGCCCGGTGCGTTGTAGCGCAGCCGGTACAGCTCCTCGGGGAAGCCGTAGAAATCGTGGATCGTCTCCGGCTTGCGCGCCAGCGACACCGCCGGCACGTCGGTATCCCAATGGGCCGACACCGCGACGATGGCCGAGGGCCGCGGCAGTTGCCGGCCGAGCTCGGCCAGGAAGGCGCGTGCCGGCACATCCTCCAGGATGAGCGTCGGCGCACCATGCGAGACAAAGACGGTCGGCATCAACATCACTGTATTCCTCGCGCGCGGGATGGCATGTGTAGGCCATCGGGGATCCGCAAGTGAAGGGAAGGACTATGCACTTTACGCGTAAACTGGGGCAGATCGCGGCGGTTTGTGCCGGGCTCATGCTGGCAACGCCGGCGGCCATGGCGCAGACCACGCTGAAGATGGTGTCGCACTCCGACCTCAAGGTGCTGGACCCGGTCTGGACCAGCGCGCTGATCACGCGAAACCACGGCTACATGATCTACGACGTCCTGTTCGCCAAGGACGCCGACCTCAAGGTCCAGCCGCAGATGGCCGAAAAGTACGAGGTGTCGCCCGACAAGCTCACCTGGACGATCACGCTCCGCGACGGGCTGGAATGGCACGACGGCACGCCGGTGACGGCGGAGGATTGCGTCGCCTCGCTGAAGCGTTGGTGGGTGCGCGATTCCTTCGGCCAGCTGCTGGCGGCCGCGACCGGCGACATCAAGGTCGTCGACGCCAAGACCTTCCAGATCGTGCTCAAGGAGCCGTTCGGCATGGTGCTCGAAGCGCTGGCCAAGCCGTCTTCGCTGGTGCCGTTCATGATGCCCAAGCGCGTTGCCGCGACCGACCCGTTCAAGCAGATCGAGGACTACACCGGCTCCGGCCCCTTCATCTTCAAGAAGGACGAGTGGAAGCCCGGCGAGAAGGTCGTCTACGTCAAGAACCCCAAGTACAAGCCGCGCCCCGAGGCGCCCTCGATGCTGGCCGGCGGCAAGGTCGCCAAGGTCGATCGCGTCGAATGGATGGCCATTCCCGATCCCAGCACCGCGGTCAACGCCCTGCTGGCCGGCGAGATCGACCTGATCGAATCGCCGGTGCCCGACCTGTTCCCCATGCTGAAGGCCGACAAGAACGTCGCGCTGTTCGGCTGGAACCAGCTCGGCAGCCAGATCATCATGCGCTTCAACCACCTCCATCCGCCGTTCAACAACGTGAAGGCGCGCCAGGCAGCGATGTACGCGCTCGCCCAGGAGGACATGCTGCGCGCCCAGGTCGGCGATCCCGAGATCTACAAGGTCTGCAACGCGCCGTTCGTCTGCGGCACCGCCTACGGCAAGGAATACGGCGATCTCCTGATCAAGCCCAACCTCGAGAAGGCGCGCCAGCTCCTGAAGGAGAGCGGCTATGACGGCACGCCGGTGGTGATGATGCAGCAGACCGACCTGCAGTCTTCGAACCAGGTCCAGGCCGTGGCCAAGCCGCAGCTCGAGAAGGCCGGCTTCAAGGTCGACCTGCAGCCGATGGACTGGCAGACCGTGGTCTCGCGCCGCGCCCGCAAGGAAGCGCCGGCGCAGGGCGGCTGGAACATCTTCTTCACCACCAACATCACGCTCGACCTCGACAACCCGGCCACCAACGCCTTCGCCTCGGGCGGTTGCGAGAAGGCGTGGTTCGGCTGGCCGTGCGACGCCGAGCTCGAGAAGCTGCGCGCCGCCTTCATCAAGGAGACGGATCCGGCCAAGCTGAAGGAGATCGGCTATGCCATCTCCGACCGCGTGATGGGCGAAGCGATCTATGCACCGGTCGGCCAGTACAAGGCCTTCGGCGCCTATCGCAAGGATCGCCTCTCCGGCTGGCTCGAAGGCCCCGTGCCGGTGGTGTGGAACATCAGCAAGAAGTGATCGCGAAGCGATCATCCTGAGCGAAGCGAAGGATCTTTGCGGCGCGCGCAAAGATCCTTCGTCCTTAATTCAGCTCGCCGATCACGCCGCGAGTCTCTGCGGCGCCTCGTGCCAGCGCTGGGTGGCTTCCGCGACCCGGCGGCCGAGCGCCTCGAAGGTCTTGAAGTCGCTGGCGGCGATGCCTTCGACACCCTGATCCGCATTGGCCTGGCCCATGGCGCCGATCGATGCGCCGAGGCGATTGAGATCGGCGATCGAGCCGGTCGAGCTGTTGTTGCCCGGCGGCAGGCCAAGCCCGATCCAGATCATGCCGTGCTGAACGGCCAAGGTGAGAAGCTGATAGAGCGTGTTGTGCTTGTCGCCGTTCCACGACGCCGACACCGTGAAACCCGCCGCGAGCTTGTTGCGCCAGGCGCCCTGCATCCAGCGGCTCGACGTCCAGTCCTTGAACCGCGCGAACTCCGCTGACAGGCCGCCCATATAGGTCGGGCTGCCGAAGACGATAGCGTCGGCGGCATCGAGTTCGGCGGCGCGCGCCTCTGCTTCGGCGACGGGAATCAGGCTGACGGACGTGCTCGCAACGGCCCGCGCGCCGGCTGCGACGGCCTCCGCAAGGGCCTGTGTGTGGCCGAATCCGGAGTGATAGACGATGGCGACCTTGCTCATGACCCTCTCCAACTTGTTGATTTAACTGAAGAAAACAGAATATGTTTCCTCAGTTAATCTGATTTCACGAAGTAACTGGAAAGAGTTGGGAGGCGAACTATATCTCCACCAGTAGGTACCAATTCGTAACTTCGGGTTTTTTCCAATGACCACTCCCGCAAGCGACGTTTCCGTCGCCAGCCCTCCCGCCTCCAAGGCCAAAGCCAAGGAGAGCGTGACCTGTCCCATGGACTTCATCCTGCGCATGCTGATGGGGCCCTGGACGACATACATCCTCTACAACCTGCGCACGCACGGCCCGCAGCGCTTCGGCGAGCTGAAGCGGCGCGTCACCGGCATCTCGGCCAAGATGCTGACCGAGCGCCTGCGGACCCTCGAAGGCGCGTCGCTGGTGAAACGCGACTACGAGGCGACCATCCCGCCCAAGGTGACCTACTCGCTGACCCAACGCGGCCATGAGCTCGACGACGTCATGGGACGCCTCGCCGAGATCGGCACGCGCTGGGAAACCGAGGATGCTGCCAATCGCGCGATGCGCGCGGCCGCCGCCGAGCTGAAGGCGGCGGAGTAAGGCTTCATTGGACCACGGGTCTCCAGACCCGCGGTCCAAAAATGAGTCGCAGCAAGCGGAGTATGGACGCCTTCGGAATAGATCCAGGATGAGGTCCACGATCTGCGACGTGGCCGTCCTGGGTGACGGGCCGATGGCCCTGGTTGCCGCAACCGCCGCAGCCGTCGCGGGTGCTGATGCGCTCCTGTTGGGCGCAGAGGGCGTCGACGAAGATATTCTGCTCGCCGCCATCCTAGCCGAGCAGGCACGACGAACCGGCGTGCGGCGCCTCGCCCACTGCGATGTCCAGCGGGTCGTCCGTCGCGGCCGATCGTTGGTGGCCGTCGTCTGCGAGCACGCGCAAATCGAAGCCCGCTTTTTCATCGATGCGTCGGAACGCTGCGAGGTCGTCGCCAAGGCCGGCATCCCGGCGAGGGCCCTGCCTGTGTACGAACCGTCGCCGGACCGCGAGTACATCGACACGATCGCGGTCTACGACACAGCGAGCGGCCGCTGCGCCCTGCCCTACGGCGCGACACTGATCCCGGCGCTCGACAATGCGCTTACCGTGCCGCGCGGCGACGCAGTGCCGGCCGGCTTGGCGATCGCGGGCGCCCATGCCGTCGGTGTGGCAGCGGCATTGCTTGCCGCCTCCGGCCAGCCGGCCGCGGCCTTCGATTCCGCGACCTTGCGCGAACGGCTGAGGGACGACGGCGCGCGGCTTTGAGCCCTACTTCTTGGAGATGCCCCAGAAGGTCGTGATCGGCGGCGGCACCGGCCGGGTCTCGACGTTGGTCCGTACCGCCGACACGCTGAACCATTCGCCGAGCGGCACGTGGGTCACCACCTGCAAGGCGTGGCGCTGCACTTCCTCGGCCACCGCCTTCTTCTCGGCTTCGCTGTTGGCAGCCACGAACTTGTCGCGCAGCTTCTCCAGCGCCTCGTCGCACGGCCAGCCGGCGCGGGCCTTGTCGCAGGTAGCCGCGAGGAACGGCGTCATCAGGGGATCGAGGATGTCGACCTGCGCCCAGCTCGTGCCGAAGGCGTTCCAGCCGCCCTGGCTCGGTGGATCCTTCTTGGCGAGCCGCGCATTCATGCTCTGCCAGTCGATCGGCTGGACATCGACCTTGAAGCCGGCGCGCTCCAGCTGCGCCTTGGCGACCGGCGCGATCTGCTTGATGACACCGAGGTCGGTGGGCTGCGGCATCACCACCACGGTGCCGTCGTAGCCCGCTTCCTTCAGGAGCTCGCGCGCCTTGGCAGCGTTGCCCTCGACCAGCCCGTCCATGCCGGCCGTGGTGGCAAGCGGCGAGTCGCAGGTGAACATCGCCTTGCAGACGCGGTAGTAGCGCTTGTCGCCGACATTGGCCTGCAGCATCTCCTCCTGGCCCAGCGCATAGGCCGCGGCCTGGCGGATCTTCTGGTTGTCGAAAGGCGGGTGCAGCCAGTTCATGCGGAAGACGTACTGGTTCGACGTCCTGCCGCGGATCAGGCGGACGTTCTTTTCCTTCTCCAGGATGCCGAGCTGGTCGTGAGCGACGCCCTCGATCATGTCGATCTCGCCATTCAGCAGGGCATTGAGCTGCGTCTCGGCATCGGCGATCGCCAGCCATTCGACGCGGTCGACCTTCACGACCTTGCCGCCGGCCAGGCCCGACATCGGCTCGGAGCGCGGCTTGTACTTGGGGTTCTTGACGTAGACCAGCTTCTCGCCGGGCTTCCATTCGTCCTTCTTGAAGACGAAGGGACCGGAGCCGATGTAGGTGTCGATCTGCTTGAAGGCGTCGGTCTCGGCGACCTTCTTGGGCATCATGAAGGGCACCGTCACCGACGGCTTGCCGAGCGCCGACAAGAGCGGCCCGAACTTCTGCTTGAGCACGATCTGGAAGGTCGTGGGGTCGACCGCCTTGTATTCCTGAACGGAGGCAGCGAGCTTCTGGCCCATTGCGTCGCGCGCCGACCAGCGCTTCAGCGAGGCGATGCAGTCCTCCGACGTGACCGGCGTGCCGTCGTGCCACTCCAGCCCGTCGCGCAGCTTGAAGGTCCAGGTGAGGCCGTCGTCGCTGGTCGTCCAGCTGTCGACCATCTGCGGCTTGACCTGCAGGTTCTCGTCGACCGCGAACAGCGTGTCGTAGAGCATGTAGCCGTGATTGCGCGTGATATAGGCGCCGCTCCAGATCGGATCGAGCGCCTTCACGTCGGAGTGCATCACGACTTTAAGGGTCTGCGCCGATGCGGCCGAGGCCACTGCAAGTGTTGCAAGAGCGGCGACGGTACTCACGAAACGACGCATATCAAACCTCCGACGATGAGGACGGAAGTCTAGGTCAGTCGGTTGGCGCGTGTCACCCGGAGTGAAGCGATGTCTGTCATCGCGCACCGTGTCGAAGCTTCACGCTCTCATTCTCCTCTCCCCCTTGGGGGAGAGGCTGGGTGAGGGGGATACTTCAACACGCACACCTTCTCCGTCGCGTGCACCCTCACCTCCCCCATGCTTCGCATGGGTCCCCTTCCTCTCCCGTTACACGGGAGAGGACGTTTCAGTGCTACCCCAACGCCAGCTTGTAGACACGCGCCGCTGTGCCCGAAAAGAGGGCAGTCTTTTCCGCACTCGACGCACCAGCGGCCAGTCGCTTGAAGGTGTTCCACAGCACGCCGTAGCCCGACGTGATCTTGTCGACCGGGAAGTTGCTCTCGAACATGCAGCGGTCGGCGCCGAAGATCTCGATCGTGGTCTCGACCCAGGGCTTGAAGGCGGCGGCCAGTTCGGTCGATCCCGGCGGCGTCGGCCGTTCGTAGAAATCGAACCAGCCCATCGCCATGCCGAGCCCGCCCACCTTCACCGTCACGTTGGGCCGGCGGGCCAGATCGGCCATGGATTTCTTCCAGGTCGCGAACACTTCGTCGTGGCGGCTGGCATAGGAGGCATAGCCCAGCGGGCCGCCGACATGGTCGAGAACGATCTGTGTATTGGGAAACGCCGCCGCCAGATCGGCCACTTCACCGAGCTGCGGATGATAGGTCCAGCTGTCGAAGCTGAGGCCGCGGCGGTCGAGTTCCTTGAAGCCCTCGCGCCAGGTCGCATCGGCCATCAGGCCGGGAGTCGGGTTGGTGCGCACCGGCCGGATGCCGGGATCCTTGTCGAGGCCGGTCTGGTAGCGGATGCCGCGAAAACGGCCGTTGCCGGCCGCGATCTGCGCGTCGAACACCGCGCCGGCGCGGGCGCCCAGCCGCAGATCGACATGGCTCACGATGCCGGCGCAGGCGCGCAGATTGCCGTAGAGGCCGCTTGCGCTCATGGCGGCGACGCCGTTGGCGAACTCGGTCTCGCCGAGGCAGCGCAGCTCGGCCGGCCCCTCCTTGCGGTACATCGAATGGCAGTCGACGAACACCGTCGCCACGATGTTGTGGCCGGTCTGCGTGTCGGCCAGCAGGTCGTGGAACAGATAGTCGTTGCCGGCGCGCTGCCAGAGGTGATGGTGCGGATCGACGATCGGCAGCGCCGGCTCCAGTGCCTCCTCCGTCACCTTGGCCACCCAGGCGGGATTTGGATCGATGACGTTGCCGAGCTTGGGAGATCCGGTCATGGCGTTTCCTTCTTCTTGAATTGCGCTCCACAAACAGTGTCATCCCGAGCGTAGCGAGGGACCTTTGCTGATCAGTAAAGGTCCCTCGCTGCGCTCGGGATGACACCGCGTTTGTCACCTAAAGAACAGGCTCTTCGCCGATCATCGAGACGTGCGCGGAGACCACCTTCCAGCCGACGTCGGGAAAGCGCACCCAGGTCTGGCTCTGCCGGCCGGTCATCTCCTTGCCGCGCACCTTGTAGACCAGGTTCACGGTGGCGATGTCGCGGCCGAGCGTCAGGATATCGACGCGATAGCGCTTCTCCTTGGTGCCGGGCCCCGGCGGGCGGGCCATGCGATGGGCGTGGATGCGGTCGAAGCCGTAGCCGTGCTCGTTGTTGGCGAGACGGATCGTGTGCGGGCTGTTCCAGAAGGTGGCGTCGAGCACGTCGACGTTCTTGTCGATCAGCGCCTGCTCGTAGCGTTCGAACAGCGCACTCACTTCGGCGACGATTTCGGGGAGGTTGGGCGTCAGATCCTTCGCAGACTCAGGTGTCACGGTCTCTCTATCCTATCGGGCTCCCGCCAGGGCACGCGCCACGGCGACGAGGCTCGCGTCGCTGCCTCTCGCGCCGATGATGGACAGACCCACCGGCAGGCCGTCAACCGTCGCGCCCGGGAGGCTGACCTGCGGATGGCCGGCCAGCCCGCCCTGGGCGCAGAGACAGGTGATGCGATCGCGCAGCGGTTCGAGAACGTGCAGTGGCTGGCCGACCAGCGGCGCGGGAAACGGCGTCGTCGGCAGGCAGAGAATGGTGTCGGGTGGCAGCAGGTACCTCATGCGGGCGCGCGCTTCCTGGCGCATCAGGTTCGCCCAGGCGCGATCGCTTTCGGAGATCAGCGACCCCATCACCAGCGCCCGCGCAACGGAGAAGGCGAAGCGCGGATTGCGCGTATCGAGCCAGCCCTTGAAGGTGTTGTAGGCCTCGGCAGGCTGCAGAGCGCGCTGCGCCCGCGCCCAGACCGAGAGACCCTGCGGCGCCATCGGCTCCTCGCGGCTCGCACCGACCAGGGCCGCCAGCCGCTTCACCATCGGCTGCAGCGCCTCGGCGACGTCGGTGTCGGCAAAGCCGAAGGCATCGACGGCGATGACGAGCTTGCCGGGCAAGGCCGCCGGGATCGCCTCGCCCAGCATCACCGAGGACACCTTGGCAAAGGTCTCGGCATCACGCGCGAACCAGCCGGTCGTGTCGGAGGTCGGCGCCTGGGGCATCATGCCAGCCACGTCGATGCGGCCGTGCGTTGGGCGAATACCGTACAGCCCGCAGAAGCTCGCGGGCACCCGCACCGAACCGCCGGTGTCGGTGCCGAGCGCGGTGTCGCAAATGCCTGCCGCGACCGCCGCCGCCGAGCCCGACGAGGAGCCGCCGGGCACGCGGCCGGGCGCGGCCACGTTGCGCGGCGTGCCGTCGAAGGCGTTCTCGCCCAGGATGCCCAGCGAGACCTCGTCGGTGATCGTCTTGCCGATCAGAGTGGCGCCGGCATCGAGCAAGGTCTGCACCGCCCAGGCATGCTGTGTCGGCGTCGGACGGCCCGTGGGCCAGTCGTGATTGCCGCCGCCCGTCGGCACGCTTGCGACGTCGAACAGATCCTTGGCCGCGAAGGTGAGGCCCGACAGCGGCCCGCCGGCGCGGCCCTCGATCCGCACACGGGGGCCAGGCACGAAGGCGCCGATCTCATCTGTCATGGCACGCTACTCGCTGATGGGGGAAAGAGAGCCTACTCCGCCGGCGTTGCCGGGACCCGGCCCTTGGTCCGCCAGCGCTTGGCCCAGCCCGGGCTCAGCCGCATGCCGGTCAGCTTGTCGAACCACATATAGACCACCGGCGTGATGAAGAGCGTGAGGAGCTGCGAGACCAGCAGGCCGCCCACCACCGTGACGCCGAGCGGCTGGCGCAGCTCGGCACCGGCGCCGTGGCCCAGCGCGATCGGCAACGCGCCGAGCAACGCGCAGGTCGTGGTCATCATGATCGGGCGGAAGCGCAGCAGCGCCGCCTCGACGATCGCCTGTTCCGCCGTGGCGCCCTGCCCGCGCCGCTCGATTGCGAAGTCGACCATCATGATGGCGTTCTTCTTCACGATGCCGATCAGCATGACGACGCCGATCAGGGCGATGACGCTGAGATCCATGCCGAACAGCATCAGGGTGATCAGCGCACCGATGCCGGCCGACGGCAGGCCCGACAGAATGGTGAGCGGGTGGATGAAGCTTTCGTAGAGGATGCCGAGGATGATGTAGATCACCAGCACCGCCGCGAACAGCAGCATGCCCTGGTTGGCGACGGCCTGCTCGAAGACCTGGGCACTGCCCTCGAAGCTGGTGGCGATGCTGGCGGGCAGGCCGACTTCGATGGCGGCAGCCCGGATCTCGGCCACCGCCTGGCCGAGCGCCACGCCCGGCTGCAAGTTGAAGGAGATGATGACCGACGGCAGCTGCGCGATGTGGTTGACGGTAAGCGAGGTCGGCTTGTCGATGCGCTTGGCCACGGTGTCGAGTGGCACCAGAGCGCCGCTCGGCGTGCGGATCTGCATTCGCCGCAGCACGTCGTTGATGTCGGCGTACTTGGGATCGGCTTCGAGGATCACCTGATAGGTGTCGTCGGGCGCATAGATCGTCGAGACCTGGCGCGTGCCGAAGGCCGAGTAGAGCAGCAGGCGGATCTGGTCGACCGAGAGGCCGAGCCGTGAGGCGGTGTCGCGATCGACGTCGATCAGCGCCGAGCGTGCCCGCACCTGCAGGTCGGAGTTCACGTCGGCGATCAGCGGAATCTTCTTCATCCGCTCTTCCATCACCGGCGCATACTCGCGCAGCAGCGCGAGGTCGCTGGAGCGCATGCCGAACTGATACTGGGCGCGGCTCTGGGTCGTGCTGATATTGATCGACTGGATCGGCTGATAATAGATGTTGATGCCGGGCACCGTCGCGGTGGCGCGGCGCAGGCGCCCGATCACCTGCTGGATATTGTCGGTGCGCTGCGACTTGTCGCGCAAGGTGATGAAGATGCGGCCCGAGTTGATGGTGTTGGCGGCGTTGCCGCCGCCCACCGTCGAGACCACGGAGACGACATCGGGGTCGCGCTTCAGGATTTCCGCCAGAGCCGACTGGCGGGCCACCATGGCGTCGAACGACGCGTCGTCGGGACCGATCGTCGAGGCGGAGATCTGGCCGATATCCTCGATCGGGAAGAAGCCCTTGGGAATGGCCTGGAACAGGACGGCGGTCAGGACGAAGGTGCCGAGGGTGATTGCCAGCACCAGGCGCGGCAGGGCAACGGTGCGGCGCAGCGCCCAGCCGTAGCCTTCGGTCATCTTGGTGAAGCTCCACTCGAAGGCACGCAGCAGGAAATTGTGCTTCTCGTGGTGGTCGATCGGCTTCAGGACGCGCGAGCAGAGCATCGGCGTCAGGGTCAGCGACACCACGCCCGAAATCAGGATGGCGAAGCTGATGACCAGGCCGAACTCGTTGAACATGCGGCCGACGACGCCGCCCATGAACAGCACCGGGATGAACACCGCCACCAGCGAGAGCGTCATGGAGATGATGGTGAAACCCACCTCCTTGGAGCCCTTGAAGGCGGCGTCCATCGGCTTCTCGCCGGCCTCGATGTGGCGGACGATGTTCTCCAGCATGACGATGGCGTCGTCGACGACGAAGCCGACCGCCAAGGTCAGCGCCAGCAGCGATATGTTGTCGATCGAATGGCCGCAGGCATACATGCCGGCGAAGGTGCCGATCACCGAGATCGGCAGCGCGATCGCGGGAATCAGCGTGGCGCGCAAGCTGCGCAGGAAGAAATAGATCGCGACGATGACCAGCAGGCCGGCCAGGCCCAGGGTGAATTGAACGTCGTCGATGGCGTCGCGAATCGAGATCGACCGGTCGTTCAGCAAGACGACCTCGACGCCGGACGGCAGCTCGGCCTGGATCTGCGGCAGGATCGCCTTGACCCGGTCGGACACCTCGACGGTATTGGCATCGGGCTGGCGATAGACGGCGAGGATGATGGCGCGGGTGCCGTCGAGCCAGCTCGCCACCTTGTCGTTCTCGACGCTGTCGATCGCCGAGGCGACGTCGGAGATGCGCACCGGCGCGCCGTTCTGCCAGGTGACGATCACCGGCATGTAGTCGGACGCCTTGTTGATCGGGCCGGTGGCGTCGAGGATCGCGTTCTGGCGCCGGTCGGCCACCGAGCCGACGGGCTTGCTAGAATTGGCGGCGACGATGGCGTTCTGCAGTTCCTGCAGGGTGAGGCCGCGGACCGCGAGCTGGTCGAGGTCGGCACGTACCCGCACGGCATATTTCTGTGTGCCGAAGATCAGCACCTGGGCGATGCCCGGCAGGGTCGAGATGCGCGGCAGGATCGCCCGGTTGGCGAAGGCATCGACGTCGGAGAGGCGGACCTGGCTCGACTTCAGGGCGAGGAACATCACCGGGAAGTCGGCGGGATTGACCTTGCGGAAGCTGGGTGGCGTGGGCAGCTCGGGCGGCAATCGGCGCATCGCCGAGGAGATCGCCGACTGCACGTCGAGCGCCGCGCCGTCGATCGACCGGTTGAGGTCGAACTGCAGCACGATCGACGTGTTGCCGAGCGACGAGGTCGAGGTCATCGTCGTGACGCCGGCGATGGTCGAGAACTGCCGCTCCAGGATCGAGGCGACCGAGGCCGCCATGGTCTCGGGGCTGGCGCCGGGAAGCTGGGCGGTGACCTGGATGGTCGGGAAGTCGACGCGCGGGATGGCGGCGACCGGGAGCTGCTTGTAGGCGAAGGCACCTGCGATGACGAAGGTCGCCATCAGCAGGATGGTCATGACCGGACGGCGAATGCAAAGCGCTGATAACGACATGTCCCGGCCTCGACCTGCTGCTTGACGGCGCCTAACCCCGCGGCGGCGGCGCCGAGGCCGTTGCCGGGTCGTTGGTGGCGGGCTTGATGCTCACATTGGCGCCATTGGCGAGGCGGAGCTGGCCGTCGATGACCACGTGCTCGCCGCCCTCGATGCCCTTGCCGATCACCGATTCGCCGCTCTGCGTGCGCTTGACGGCGACGTTGCGCAGCTCGGCGACGCCGTCTTTCACGACATAGAGGTACGGCCCATTGGGGCCGAGCTGCACGGCGGCGGCCGGCACGGACATGGCGTCCTGCTCGACGCCGAGCGTGATCTCGACCTTGACGAACTGGCCGGGCCACAGGAGCTCGTTGGCGTTGCCGATGCGCGCCTTGGCCGTCACCGTGCCGGTGTTGGGATCGACGTTGTTCTCGATGAAGGCCATCTCGCCGGACTGCTTCTTCTGGTCGCTGACGATGGCCGTGACCTTGACCGGTCCGGCGGCCATGGCGGCGCGCAGGTCCGGCAGGATGACCTGCGGGATGGCGAAGCTGACATAGATCGGATCGATCTGGTTGATGGTGGCCAGGATGCTGGTGGCCGTGTTGTCGCCGACGCGCACGACGGTGCCGACCTTGCTGGCGATCGAGCCGATGCGGCCCGATACAGGCGCGCGGATCTCGGTGAAGGTGAGCTGGGTCTGCACGCTCGCCTTGGCGGCCTCGTCGGCCTCGAGCTGGGCTTCGGCCGCCTTCAGGGCGGTGCTTGCGTTGTCACGCTGGACCTGCGTGCCGGCATTCTTGGCGAACAGCTCCTCGTAACGCTGCAGGTCGCGCTTGGCCTGGACGACCTGGGCCTGGTCCTTGCGAATCTGCGCCTCGATCTGGCCGAGCTGGGCGCGCAGGGTGCGGCTGTCGAGCTCGAAGAGCACGTCGCCCTCCTTCACGAGGGCCCCCTCCTCGACATTGACCTTCATGATCTGGCTGTCCATGCGCGGCTTGATCTGCACGGACGCGATCGACTGCACCGTGCCGACAGCATCGACCACGACCGGCATCGGCTTCTTGGCGACCGTGGTCACCACGACCGGAACGGCGCCGGCCGGGTTGGCGCGGCCGCGCCGGCCCTGCGGCTGGGCCTGCGCGGCCGGGCTGGCCGATTCGGCAGCCTTGGCCGTGGTCCCGATGCCCAGCTGCTGGGCAATCTGACCCCGATAGTTGTAGGCAACCCCGCAGATCACGATTGCGACCGTCGCGAAGGCTGCCAACCGGCCAATCCGCATTTCTTGTTCTCCAGACCCCAAGCCCCGGCGGTGATTATAAAGCGGCCCCGCCTTTCGGGACAGACAGAAGCAGTGTTTTCTAGCGACCTCAATGCAAAAAACCCGCCACAATCGGGCGGGTTTTTCGTCACAAGTTGGTCTTTGGACCGATCAGCGGCTGTAGTACTCGACGACCAGCGACGGCTCCATCTGGACCGGATAGGGCACGTCGGCGAGCTTCGGCCCGCGCACGTAAGTGCCCTTCATGTCCTTATGATCGACGGAAACGTATTCCGGCACGTCGCGCTCGGCGGTCTGCGTGGCCTCGATGACGCGGGCCATTTCCTTGGCCTTGGACGTCAGCTCGATGACGTCGTTGTCGCGGACCAGGTAGGAGGCGATGTTGACCCGGCGGCCGTTCACTTTGACGTGACCATGGCTGACCAGCTGGCGGCTGGCGAACACGGTGATGGCGAATTTCATGCGGTAGATGACCGCGTCCAGCCGGCGCTCCAGCAGCTCGACCAGGTTTTCGCCGGTGTCGCCCTTGCGACGGACCGCCTCGAGATAGTAGCGGCGGAGCTGACGCTCCGAGACCGAGCCGTAGTAGCCCTTGAGGCGCTGCTTGGCCATGAGCTGCAGGCGGTAGTCGGTCGGCTTGGTACGACCCTGGCCGTGCTGGCCGGGACCGTATTCGCGCTTGTTGATCGGGCTCTTGGGACGGCCCCACAGGTTGACCCTGAGGCGGCGGTCAATTTTGTACTTCGAATTCTCGCGCTTGCTCACGCGACACTCCTGTTGTTGCGCACCGTGTTACGGCGCCGTTTGTCCGGATAGGCCTTGGTCCAACATGAGTTGGGGCGGGATGCCGGCCCGAAGGGCCCTGCAACCACGTTCTCCGGAGGAAGCGCGGAACATACTGGCGAAAAACGCCCAGTCAAGTGCGCATTCTTTGTTTAAAATCAAGGAGTTAAGACGCAAACAGGGCCGTTTCCTTCATTCTCCTCTCCCCCGCTTCGGGGGGAGAGGCCGGGTGAGGGGGAAGCGAAGGCCGCAGAGATCACAGGCCCTTGCGGTCGCGGCCGCCCCCTCACCTAGCCTCTCCCCCACTCGGGAGAGAGGAATATGAGAGCCGAGACAGTGGCTTGGTCCGCTTCAGATCTCGACCAGCACGATCTCGTTGGTGACCTTGGCCGACCTCTTCACCATGGCGGTCGCCGAGCAATATTTCTCGTCGGACAGGCTGACGGCCCGTTCGATCAGGGCGCGGCTGAGCTTACGGCCGCGCACCGTGTAGACGAGCTTGACCGAGGTGAAGACCTTGGGATGGTCGTCGGCCCGCTCGGCGACCAGCGAGACCTCGATCCCTTCGATATCCTGGCGCTGCTTCTTCAGCATCGACACCACGTCAATCGCCGTGCAGCCGCCCATGCCCATCAGCAGCACCTCCATCGGGCGTGACGCCAGGTTGCGGCCGCCGACATCGGGGGCGCCGTCCATGGTGATCGTGTGGCCGCTGCCTCCTTCGGCGACGAACAGGGCCCCGTCGACCCAGGAGATCTTGGCGGTCGTGGACATGGCTACTCCTCGTGCTTGTTCTTCGACAGGAACTTGATGACGCCGTGGAAGGTGCGGACTTCCTGCTCGGTCATCGCCGCACGCTGCAGCAGGGCCCGCAGATTGTTGACCATGGCCGGCCGCATCGCCTTGTGCCGCAGGAATCCCGATTGATCCAGCGCCCGCTCGAGATGCTCGAACAGGTTGGCGAGCTCCTCCTTGTCGGCCGGCCGCGTCGAATGGTCGGACATGCGCTCAGCCGGCGTCGCGTCGCCCCAGCTCGTCCATTCGTAGGCGACCAGCAGGACCGCCTGCGCCATGTTCAAGGATGAGAACTGCGGGTTGAGAGGAATCGAGAGCGCCGTATCGGCATGCACCATGTCGTCGTTGGTTAGGCCGGTGCGCTCCGGCCCGAACAGGATGCCGACCCGCTCCCCCTGCCCGATCCAGCCGTGCATCTCGCCGGCGGCCTGGCGCGGCGTCACGATGCGTTGCGCGAGCTCGCGGCTGCGCGCCGTGGTGGCGACCACGCGGCCGAGATCGGCGACGGCATCGGCCACCGTGTCGAAGACCTCGACCGTCTCCAGCACGACATCGGCGCCGGAGGCCGCCCGCTGCGCCTTGGGGTTGGGCCAGCCGTCGCGCGGCGCCACCAGCCGCAGGGTCGACAGCCCGCAGTTCAGCATGGCGCGTGCAGCCATGCCGATATTCTCGCCGAGTTGCGGGCGCACCAGGATGACCACCGGCGTCACGGCGGCGACGGCGCGGCCCTTCGATGCGCGTCCCATGCCGCCGTATAACTTGATTAGCGCGCCGGGATAAGGGCCGGTCGCCGCATCAGGAAGAGCAGCGGGATCAGCACCACGGTGCAGATCATCATGATCCGGAAATCGTTGAGATAGCCGATCAGCGATGCCTGGCGCGTGATCTCACCGTCCCAGATCGCGAGCATGGTGGGATCGAGCCCCGAGGGGCTGTGGCCCATCGGCCAGCCCGGATGGAAGGGCGTGAACCGCTCGACGATCTCGGCCCGGTTCTGCTGGGTGTTGCTGGCGAGCTTGGAGACCAGGACGGCGATGCCGATGCTGGCGCCGAGATTGCGCAGCAGGGCGTTGATCGCCGCCCCTTCGGTGCGCAGCCGCTGCGGCAGGGTGGCGAAGGTGAGCACGGTGAGCGGCGGGAAGACCAGGCCGAGGCCAAAGCCCAGCAGCACGCCGTTCCAGATGATTTCCGCCTCGCTGACATTGAGGTTGAACTGCGTCATGTCCCACAGCGAGAGCGCCGACAGGCCGAAGCCGATGCCGATCAGCAGGCGGGCGTCGACGCGGCCGATCAGGCGCGCCACCAGCATCATCGCCACCATCATGCCGGCCCCGCGCGGCGCCAGCACGATGCCGGTGGTGAGCACGGGATAGCCCAGGAGCTGCTGCAGGAAGGGCGGCATCAGGGTCGCCGTCACGATCAGCACCAGGCCCGCCAGCGCCGTGAAGCAGAGACCGACACAGAGATTGCGGTCACGAAACAGCGCCCGCGACAGGAAGGGCTGCGGGTCGGTCAGCATGTGGATCAGGAACATGGCGAAGGCCACGGCCGCCACCAGGGTCTCGCCGATGATCTCGACCGAGTCGAACCAGTCGAGCTGATGGCCGCGGTCGAGCATGAGCTGGAAGGACCCGATCGCCACGGCCAGCAAGGTGAAGCCCAGGAGATCGAAGCGTCGCGCCCCGCCATGCGTGCTGTCGCGCACCAGGGTGAGGATGCCGAAGGCGCAGAGGATGCCGACCGGCAGGTTGACGTAGAACACCCAGCGCCAGCTGAATTCGTCGGTCAGCCAGCCGCCGAGCGAGGGGCCGGCGATCGGCCCCAGCATGGTGCCGACACCCCACAGCGCCATCGCCTTGCCCTGCTCTTCGCGCGGATAGGTGTCCATCATGATGGCCTGCGAGACCGGCACCAGGGCGGCGCCGAAGCCGCCCTGCAGGGCCCGGAACAGCACCAGCTGGTCGAGGGTCTGCGCTGCCCCGCACAGCATCGACACGATGGTGAAGCCCACCACGCAGGTCGCAAGCGTCTGGCGCAGGCCGAAGCGGAGCGCACAGAAGCCGGCGAGCGGCGTCATGATGGCCGAGGCCACGATATAAGACGTGACGACCCAGGAGACCTGCTCCTGCGTCGCCGACAGCGATCCCTGGATCGAGGGCAGCGCGACGTTGGCGATCGTGCCGTCGAGCGCATGCATGATGGTGGCGGCCATCACCGTGAAGGTGATGAGGTTGCGGCGCCGGAGCGTCGCCCGGTCGACGGCGGGCGCCATACGGCTAGGGCTTGGCGCTGGCCGTCGCGCTCGACAGGCCGAGCGCGCGGCCCACGCTGCTCACCAGACCGCCCAGCGAGCGGTTGTAGCCGGTGTCGATCTCGACGGTGGTGCTCATGCCGACCCTGAGCGGCGGATCGCCCTCGCGGCAGGTGACGCTCACCCGCACCGGAATGCGCTGCACGACCTTCACCCAGTTGCCGCTGGCGTTCTGCGGCGGCAGCACGGCGAACTCCGCGCCGGTCGCCTGGGCGATGCTGCTGACCGTGCCCGTGCACTCGGAGTCGGGATAGGTGTCGATGTGGATCGCGGCGGTCTGGCCCGGCCGCACGCGCGTCAGCTCGGTTTCCTTGTAGTTCGCCTCGACCCATAGGTCGGTGTCGGCGACCACCACCATTGCAGGGACGCCCGCAGTGGCGTAGCTGCCCGGCACCGGCCGCTTGGAGACCATGCCGTCGAGCGGCGCTTCGATCATGGTGCGGCGCAACTGCAGCAGCGCCTCCTCGCGCGCCGCCATCATCTGGCGCACTTTCGGGTGATCGTCGGCGCGGATCTTGGGATCGCCCGCCAAGGCGGCCTCGATGCGGGTGAGGTCCTCCTGCGCGGCCGAGATGCGCTGGCGGGCGACGTCGAGCCCCATCCGCGCTTCCTCGAGCTTCTGCGTCGAAGCGACCTTCTTGGCCGCCAGTTCCGCTTGCCGGTCGAATTCGGCCTGCGCGAAGGTTTGCTGGCTGAGTGCCGCCTTGATTTCCTCGCGCTTGGTCCGCCATTGCGCCCGCAGGCCCCTGATCTCGGCGCGCGTCGTCTCGATCTCGGCCTCGATCCTGGTCAGCGCATGGCGATAGGCCTGATCGTCGAGACGGAACAGCAGCTGGCCGCGCGACACGCGCTGGTTCTCCTGCACCGGCACCTCGACGATGAGGCCGCTGAGCTCGGTCGCGATCTGGGCCCGGTCGCCCTTCACATAGGCATTGTCGGTGGTGACGATACGGCCGGACGACAGCCACACATACAAGGTGACAGCCAGCACGACGGCGGGCAGCAGCCACATGACGGCGCGCGCGACGACGCGCCTCTCCAGCCGCGGGCGCCTGGCGACGGCGGCCGCGATTGGCGGGGCCTGGGTCTCCAGATGCTCTCCGTCTCGCACAAGAGGTATGGTCAGCCCTGACCGGTTCTAGGTCAACTGACGGTAGCGTCATGGCTGATAGGCCCGCCGCGCGGGCGTGGCCGCGACGCGTTCCGTTGCGCGAGGCCGACCGCAATGCAGCAACCGTCGTCAAACCGACAGGTGCGGCCACTCATGAAGCCACTGCAGGCGGCCGGGACGCGGCGGATCGGATGACTTGATTGTCTCCTCCTCCGTCTTTGCAGCTGTCCTATTCACACTTCGCTTTGACGCCCTTTCCGTCACTTTGCGACTCATCGCCAAGCCACTGTCTTGGCTTTCATATTCCTCTCCCCCGACTTCGGGGGAGAGGTTAGGTGAGGGGGCGGCCGCGACCGCACAGTCGTATGATCTCTGCGTCCTTCACGCCCCCTCACCCTGCCTCTCCCCCGAAGCGGGGGAGAGGAGAATGAAAGAGAAAGATGGGGCTGGAGGAGAAGTGTGAATCCAAAGGCGTCTTTGCAGGAGGTGCCGCCACAATTACCGCCGCCCGACGCATCAATTGGGCAAGGGCATATGCCGGAGAAAATGGAGCCACGGCTCGATCGGACGCCCCGTCTTGCTCGTTCGGGTCTTCACGATCTCCTTCGACAGCTTGTCGTCGATCGCAGCCTTTGCCGCCTCCCTCTCGGTCACCAGGCGCTTGCGCCTCTCGAAGTCATCCTCCCAGAGCAGCGCTTCCTGGAAGCCGTGCAGCACCGCCCTTTCGGCGAGCACGCGCGGATGCGAAGAGCGCATTGCCGACATGGACGTGTCCGTCGATGAACCCGGGATTGGCCGCAACGAGCGCCTCGAGCGCCGCAAAGCGCTTCGGCCAGGTGACGCGCCGCCCCTCGAACCTGTCGAGCAGCCGGCCGAGCGCCAGGGCAGACTCTTCGTCCGCGCTGGTTTCCCGGAAGACACCGCGGCCACGATGCACATCGAAGGCTTCCGGCATCGCGCTCCTCCCCGGATCAGTCACCTCTGCCTGGAACGATAGAGCGCCGCGAGGATCGTTGGAAGGAGCCGCCCCGTACCCTCAGGCGCGCGCCGGCTCGGCCGGCTGGGCGCCGTCGCGGAACAGCTTGTAGGTGATGGCGTCATAGAGCGCGTTGTAGGAGGCGTCGACGATGTTGGGCGAGACGCCGATGGTGCTCCAGCGCCGTCCCTTGGCGTCGGCACTTTCGATCATGACGCGCGTCGTGGCGGCCGTACCGCCGGCGGCGTCGAGGATGCGCACCTTGAAGTCGACCAGGCGCATGTCCTCGAGCTCGGGATAGATCGGCACCAGCGCCTTGCGCAGCGCCGCATCGAGCGCGTTCACCGGGCCGTTGCCCTCGCCTACCTCCATGGCGCGGCGGCCGGCGACGTCGAGCTTCACGGTCGCTTCCGACAGAGCGATGAGCTGGCCGCGCGCATTGACCCGCCGCTCGACCAGCACGCGGAAGCTGTGCAGGGCGAAGTAGTCGGGCACGGTGTGGAGTTCGTGGCGGGCCAGCAGCTCGAACGAGGCGTCGGCGCCGTCATAGGCATAGCCCTCGGCCTCGCGCTCCTTCACCGTCTCGAGCAGGCGCGCCACGCCGGGATCCTTGGGGTCGACCTCCAGGCCGATCTGGCGGAAGCGCGCCATGATGTTGGAGCGGCCGGCCTGGTCGCTGACCACGATGATGCGCTGGTTGCCGACGATCTCGGGATCGACATGCTCGTAGGTCTTGGGGTCCTTCTCGACCGCCGAGACGTGCAGCCCGCCTTTGTGCGCGAAGGCGCGCGTGCCCACATAGGCGGCGCTGCGGTTGGTCGGCATGTTGAGCCGATCGTCGAGCAGGCGCGACAGATGGGTGAGCCGCTGCATCGCGCCGTCCTTCAGCCCGGTCTCGAAGCCCATCTTCAGGACGAGGTTGGGGATCAGCGCGATCATGTTGGCGTTGCCGCAGCGCTCGCCCAGCCCGTTGATCGTGCCCTGGACCTGGCGCACGCCGGCGCGCACGGCGGCCAGCGTGTTGGCGACGGCATTCTCAGTATCGTTGTGCGTGTGGATGCCGAGACGCTCGCCCGGGATCTTCTTCACCACCTCGCCCACGATGCGCTCGACCTCGTGCGGCAGCGTGCCGCCGTTTGTGTCGCAGAGCACCAGCCAGCGCGCGCCGGCCTTCTCCGCCGCCGCCAGGCAGGCGAGCGCATAGTCGGGATTGGCCTTGTAGCCGTCGAAGAAATGCTCGGCGTCGAACATCACCTCGTCCATGCGGGTTTTGGCATAGGCAAGCGAATCGCCGATCATCTCCAGGTATTCGGTGCGATCGACCTCGAGCGCCACGTCGACATGGAAGTCCCAGGTCTTGCCGACCATGCAGACGTTGCGCGCCTTGGTCTGCAGGATGGCGGCGAGCCCCGGATCGTTGGCCGCACTGCGACCGGCGCGGCGCGTCATGCCGAAGGCCGTGAACTTGGCGTTCTTGAATTCCGGTGGATCGGCGAAGAACCGGTCGTCGGTCGGATTGGCGCCCGGCCAGCCGCCTTCAATGTAGTCGATCCCGAGCAGATCCAGTTCGCGCGCAATCGCTGCCTTGTCGGCAACAGTGAAGTCGATGCCCTGGGTCTGGGCACCGTCTCGCAGGGTGGTATCGAAGAGGTAGACTCGGTTGGACTGGCTCATGGCGCGCGCATCATAGTGACGGGACGTTGCGGGAGATACGCCTTATGACCACTCCGACCACGATCGTCGAGCTGCGGACCACCTTGTTGCAGGTCCCGTGGCGAGGCGCCGCGCCGGCCGCGGGCATCCTGTCGGAGCCCCATCGCCAGATCTTCGTGCTGGAGATCGAGACCCAGGGTGGCATCGTCGGCACCAGCTACCTGATGCCGCTGCGCGGCGGCCTGCACACGCTCGATGCCTGCATGAAGGAGCTGATCGCACCACATGTGATCGGCCGCGATGCGACCGAGATCGAGGGCATCTGGCAGACCCTCTATCGCAGCAACTTCTGGCTGGGCCGCATGGGCGTCACCGTCTTCGCCCAGAGCGCCGTCGACATGGCGCTGTGGGACATTGTCGGCAAGCGCGCCGGCCTGCCACTGTTTCGCCTGTGGGGCGCGGCCCGCACCGAGGTGCCGGCCTACGGCTCGGGCTGTTTCCGCGGCCTGGGCCGCGACGGCATGATCCGCCGCGCCCAGGAGTTCACCGCCCAGGGACTTAAGGCCATCAAGATGCAGGTGGCGCATATCCGGCCGTGGCGCGAGGACGTCGAGAACGTGAAAGCGATGCGCGAGGCCATGGGCGGCGGCGTCGAGATCATGATCGACGTCAACATGGGCTGGGATGCCGACACCGCCATCCAGGCCGGCCATCGCATCGACGAGTTCGATCCCTACTGGCTGGAGGAGCCGGTGATCGCCGAGGACTTCGCCGGCTACCGCCGCATTGCCGCGGCGCTCAAGACGCGGGTGGTGGGCGGCGAGAGCCATTTCACACGCAACGACCTGCGGCCCTTCTTCGAGACGCCGTCGGTGCCCATCCTGCAGCCCGATCCCATGCGCGGCGGCTACACCGAGCTGCGCAAGATCGCCGCCGCGGCCGAGCCCTGGGGCATCCGCATCGCCCCGCACCTCTTCCACGAGACCATGGTCCATCTGCTCGCCTCGATCCCCAACGCCAACTACCTCGAATACATGGACTGGAACGACGATCTCTGGATCGAGCCCGTTCTGCCCTCCAAGCATGGCACGATGAGCCCGCCGGAACGGCCGGGCCACGGCCTCGCCTTCCGCCCGGAGATCCTGAAGGATCACAAGATCGGCGGTCAGCGGATCAAGGGTTGAACGTACTATGAAAGAACGACTTCCGCGTAGCTCAGCTGACCGCAGGTCAATATAGATCGATTGTCATTCGACTCAAATGAAGTGACGTTGTCGGAAGGAAAAATCGATATCAAGTCTTTCATACCATGCGAGCCATTTGGAGAATCCTCCAAATGACGAAGCAGCTCTTCATTTATGCCGACGCGCACCTTTATTTGGCGCACGTCAGAATCAATTCCTAGTTCCTGCAACGAGATATTGAAGGCGCGGCCTTCATAAGAGCGGGAATCATACTCAAATTTCTGCAGCGTCCGCCGCGCTATTTGCTGCGTTGCTCGCCCGTAACGCTCCGCTTTCGACTCCTTAAGTCGCGCGATTTCGCTTGGCATTAGGAAGTCGTCAACGTCCGCAATCTCGTCAGGAAGCCACATTTCCATCGCCGTTTCACTTAGGCCGACCACTCCAAGAGCGCGGGCGACTGCGATTCGACGAGCTGCAATTTGAATCTCAGCATCATTGTCATCCCGAAGTTCCAGCTCAACTTCGGAACTAGACTCTGGATCAACAATTCGAAGTTCTGTCGTCCCCTTGTCTCGTTCGTTTGAGATCGCCAATCCTGCAGCAAGACGCTCGCCGCGCAATCTACCGGAAATCCTCACCACCCCCTTCTGGTCCACGGCCCGCTTCAGGAATCTATCTCGTGAATGCCTCCCCGACTGAGTGCCCTTGCATTCCAGGACATGCCAAAGACCAGATTTGTCTCGAACAACAAAATCCGGAGCCTTTCCTGGGCCAATTTTTGCCTTTGTAGTTTTCTTCCGCCTAAGCAGATGAGGGAACTGCAATAGAAAGCGCCGACCATCTACGATTTCGGAGAATCCACCAAGCCGCTGATGAAGCCACCACGTAGAAACCGCGACGCCAAAGTCATCGCTTAGAATTGCCTTCTGATGCGGATCCAGATCTGCAAAATCCATCGTAATGCGTAGGTCCGAATGTCTTGAAATAGCGATAATGTATCTCAGCCACGCCCAAAAACGGGCTGGAGATGCCGGAGACATAAGATTTGGCATGGTCAGAGTGCCAAGCATGATCAATGCCTCCTTCATATCGATGGTCTCTGGGCCATTTGGAGGACGAAGTGCGCGAGGTACCGTTCTTCCAGCTGGCCAGGTGTTAACTGCCACATCGACGTCGATTTGCCGTTTCAACACCGCCCTTGCCCCCTTGCCGCTCGTCATCGAGCCCGCTTATTCTTGCGGGTAGTTAACTGATACTCTTAAAACCTCTAGTAGTGACATCCGAGTTGCTAATCCAGCTGGAAATCCTTCAGCATCACAGTAATAGCGGTCAGCGGATCAAGGGCTGACGAAAGACCTGCCGACAGCGCAAGGAGCATGAGATGGTTGCCGGCCTCTCCGCTCGACAAGCCCAGGAGGACCAACCTCGTTCATCGATGATGGCCTGGCGCGTGCACGCGTTCGGCCCACCGAGCGTCATGACTTTCGACCGGATCCCGCGACCCGATCCTGGCCGCCGTGAGGTTCTGGTCAAGGTGGAAGCCGCCGGCGTCGGTCCCTGGGACGGTTGGATCAGGGCCGGCAAGAGCGCCTTGCCGCAACCGCTTCCCCTCACCTTGGGCTCGGATCTATCGGGTGAAATCGTCGCCCTGGGAGCGGAAGTGTCCGGCCTGCGTGTGGGAGACCGGATCTACGGCGTGACCAATCCGCAATTCGTCGGGGCCTATGCCGAGTTTGCCTTGGCGTCCGCCGCGATGGTCTCGAGCAAGCCCGCCTCGCTGACCCCTGTCGAAGCGGCATCTGTTCCCGTGATTGCCGTGACGGCATGGCAGGCCTTGTTCGATCACGCTCGGGTCAAGCCCGGACAAACCGTGGTCATCCATGGCGCGGCGGGAAACGTCGGCGCCTATGCGGTTCAGCTGGCCTGCCACGCCGGCGTGCGCACCGTCGCGACCGCAGGGACCGATGATCTCGCCTTTGTGCGCGAGCTCGGGGCGGACACGGTGGTCGACTTCCGGACGCGCCGTTTCGACGACGAGGTTCGGGACGCCGACGCGGTCATCGATCTGGTCGGCGGCGAGACACAAGAGCGTTCATTCAAGGTCCTGCGACGGGGCGGCAAGCTGATTTCGGCCGTGTCCCAGCCCGATCAGCGTCTCGCGCAAAGCCATGGCGTCGACGCCGCCTTCTTTCTGGTCGACGTCACGACGCAGCGTCTGAAGGAGATCGCGGGCCTCATCGAGGCCGGAACGCTGAAACCACGCGTGGGGGCCGTCCTGCCGCTTGCCGATGCACGCGACGCTCATGCCATGCTGGAGCGCCTGCGGCCTCAGCCCAAAGGCAAGATCGTGCTCGCCGTCGGGCCGAGTTGATCGAGGGCCGTGCCCAGCCTCTAGGCGACCTCGTCGACGCGGCCGCGGCTCTTGCCGGAACGTGCGGCAGCGCAGCGGTCGCGGAAGGCAGATGACGCAGGATCGACGTCACCGAACCGATCCGGACGGTAGCGCTCGATATCGATCGACAAAGGCGTGCCCGCGATCAACTCGGCGATGGACTGGCCGAAACCGCCCGACCCGGCCACGCCCGAGCCGCAGCATCCTCCGGCGACGAGGAAGCCTGGCAGCGGCGGCGTCGGTCCGAGGAGGAACTTGCCGTCGGGCGTATACATGGAGAGGCCGGCAATATGGTGGGCGAAGCCCCAGCGATCGACGTCCGGGATGAAGGCGCGCAGCCGGCCCGCCTGCTCCACCAGCAGGTCGAGATCATGCTCCTCCTCGATCAGCGGCATGTCGGCCATGTCGGCGGTGAGTTGCAGGGGGTGATAGGTCCGCGAGCGCGGCTCCTGCAGCCCGACGAGGAGGCCTCCGACCTCGCTGCGCAAATAGGCGCGCACGTCGGGCAGCTGGACGTTCGGCCGACCCGGCGCGCCACTGCCGTCGGGCGCGGTGATCCAGTAGTGGCTGCGCGTCGGCGCCGCCGCGAAGCCCCATCCCAGCCAGCGCGCGATCTCGGCGCCCCAGACGCCGCCGGCATCGACCACCCAGTTCGCGCGCAACTCTCCGCGATCCGTCTTCACGCCGACGATACGGCCGTCCTCGACCAGCGCACCGCGCGCCGCCACGCCGCGCACGATCCGCGCGCCCAGCAGGCGCGCGGCACGGGCATAGGCATGACCCAGCCGCGCGCCGTCGAGGTAGCCGTCGCTCGCCAGAAAGACGATGCGCCGTGCCGCCTCGACTTCGAGCCATGGGCAGAGATCACGAGCCGCCGCAGCATCCAGCACCTCGACCGGCAATCCCTCCGCGGCGAGGCAGCGTTCCATGTCGAGCAGTTCGCGCTCGCGCTCTTCGCCGACGACGGCACGTACGCAGCCGACCTGCCGAAAATCGAGCGACTCGCCCAGCATCTCCTCGAGTTCGCCGATGGCGGCACGGGTGCGCGAGATCATGCGGATGGTGCTTCGATCCGAGCGCGCGTGAGAGAAACAGCCAGCCGATCGCGCCGTCGCACCGCTCGACAGTTCGTTGCGCTCGATCACCAGCACGTCGGACCGTCCGGCGCGCGCCAGATGGTAGGCGATCGAGCAGCCGATCACGCCCCCGCCGATGACGATCACGTCGGTGCGGTCCGGCATCGCATGCTCTCGTGTCATTTCGTCGTTTCTTTCCTGCTGGCGACGGTCTCAGAAGCGATCCGGCCGATAGGGCGACGGATCGATGAAGGGCCGTCGGCCGGCGACCATGTCCGCGACGAGCCGCCCCGTCGCGGGCGCGCTGGTCATGCCGTTGTGGCCGTGGCCGAAGGCCAGGAGGACCCGAGGATCGCGCGGCGACGGGCCGATGACCGGCAAGGAGTCCGGCAGGCACGGCCGATGCCCCATCCATTCGCTGGCGCCATCCAGGCCGAGACCGGGGAGCCACCGCCCCGCCATCTCCGCCAGCCTGTGCGCTCGCCGATAGTCGGGAGCCGCCCGGAGGCCGGCGAACTCGACCGTCCCGGCGAGCCGCAGCCCGTCGGACATCGGCGTCGCGTAGAACTTGCCCTCGGCAAACGACACCGGCAGGGGCAGATCGATCCGGGGAGCGCGGAGGTGAAGGTGATAGCCGCGTTGCGTTTCCAGCGGGATCGCAGCACCCAGCTTTGCCGCCAGCGGTCGCGACCAGGCGCCGGCCGCGAGCACGACACGATCGGCGGCGAGCTTCCGACCGTCGTCGAGCACGATGTCGAGCCGGTCCGAAGAGCTGCCGATATCGCGCGCGCGGCCCTGCACCAGATCGGCGCCATCCGACCGCATCTGCGCGACAAGCCTGCGCACCAGCCCTCGCGGATCGACGACATAGCCGTGGTCCGGCTGGAGAACGCCGCAGGCGAAGTCCGGCGCCAATGCCGGTACGAGCTCGCGCAGCCGTGGGCCGTCGACCTTCTCCCAATCGATGCCGCGTCGACGGCGCATCTCCCACTCGCCGCGCGCCGAGGCGAACGCAGCAGCCGAGCGATAGACGACGAGGCACCCGCTGCGGCGAAGCAGGGCCTGCGCCTGCGCCGCTGCCAGGATCGGGCGATAGCACTCGTGCACGGGGCCGTGCAGCGCCCGCAGCGCATCGGCGATGCCGTCGACCCGATCGGCCCGCCCCGCCGCGACGAAGCGCAGAAGCCACGGTAGCGCGGTCAGCGCGTAGCCCGGCCGCACGACGAGCGGCCCGTCCTTGCGCAGCACCCAGGACGGCGCCTTGCGCAAGGTGCCGGGCATGGAAAGTGGAATGCAGCTGCCCGGGCTGATCGCCCCGGCATTGCCGGCCGATGCGCCGGCCGCCGGTGCCTCCGCCTCCACCAGCGTCACCTCGTGCCCCTCCAGGCGGAGGTAGGCTGCGCAGCAGGCGCCGACAATGCCGGCGCCGATCACGACGACGCGCAGGCGTCCGCCGGCCGCAGCGGCGGCCGTTCCATGTGTCGCGCCGGTCATTGCTGCATCCAGGCGCGGGCGCGCCGGGCCATTCCGCGCGTTGCCGCGAGGTGAACGAGGCGCGCAGCGAGGCATGTGGCGACGATCACGATCGCCATGGCCGAGGCTGCAGCGTATTCGCCGGCATCGTCCATGTTGATGACGGCGATGGCGGCGAGCGAGGTGTCGTGGGAGTAGAGGAAGACCGCGGCCGAGACGGTCGTCATGGCGCTGAGAAACAGATACATCGAAATGTCGAGGATCGCGGGCAAGCAGATCGGCACGGTGACTCGGAAGAACAGCCGATGCCGCGCCGCCTTGAGCGAATCGGAGACCTGCTCGAACTCGTCGTCGAGCTGACGCAGCGCCGTCACCGCCGTGAGATGGCTCACCGTGTAGTAGTGCACGATCGTGGAGATCACGAGGATCGCGAACGTGCCGTAGAGAATCTCCAGCGGGTTGGCCGGGTCGTTGATGAAGAAGATGTAGGCAAGACCCAGCACGAGGCCCGGGACGGCCATGGGGAAGATCGAGACCATCTGGTAGGTGCTGCGCAACCAGTGCCCTGCCCGCGATTTCTCGGTGAGATAGGCGCCGACGAAGATGACGGAGGTGCCGATCACGGCCGTCAGCAGCGCGAGCTTCAGGCTGTTGAAGTAGCTCTGCCAGCCGTCGCCCGCGACGCGATCGAACTGATAGTTGCGCAGCGTCAGGTCGAGATTGTACGGCCAGAATTTGATGAACGAGGCATAGCCCGGCACGGCGATGACGGCGAGCAGCGCGATCGCGATCAGGGCGCAGTAGCCGAAGGCCATCCGGTCGACCAGCGGGCGCGGCTCGGGCGCAAACGGCACGGACTTGCTGGTGAGGGCCGAGGCCTGGCGTCGCCGCGCCGCGCGATCGAGCACGAACGCCACGACCGCCGGCGCCAGCAGCAGGATGCTGACGACCGCTCCGACCTGGAAATTCTGCTGGCCGACGACCTGCTTGTAGATCTCGGTCGCCAGAAGATCGTACTGGCCGCCGATCACCTTGGGGATGCCGAAGTCGGTAAGGCAGAGCGTGAAGGAGACGATGACTGAGCTGATCAGACCATACTTGATCGACGGCAGCGTCACGGTCCGGAAGATCCGCACCGGCCCGGCGCGCAGGGCACGCGCTGCCTCATAGAGCCGCTGGTCGGACAGGGCTATGGCGGCGCTCAGGATGATGAAGACGTGCGGGAAATGCGCGATCGTCATGCCCACGACGATGCCGATCGGCCCATAGATCGATTCGCCGAACATGAGGTTGCGCAGGTAGCCCTGGTTGCCGAACAGCTGCGTCAGCGCCATCGCCGACAAGAGCGACGGCGTCAGCAGCGGCAGCAGGGCGATGCCGCGAAACACCCCCTTGAAGGGCATGCAGGTGCGCGACAAGGCGAAGGCGAACAGCAGGGCAAGGCCCACGGTCAGCACCGTGCTGACCGTGGCGACCAGCAGCGTATTGCCGATCACCCTTTGGGCGGATCGGCCGGAGAAGTAGGCCGCATAGTTGGCGAGACCGACGAAGGCACCCGCCTCGTCCTGAAGGCTGCGCTGCAGCACGAGATAGAGCGGCGCGACCAGGAACAGGAGGAGAAACAGCAGCAACAGCCCGAGCATCAGGCCTGCCCCCGACAGGCCAGCGCGCTTCAGCGGCCAGGGCAGAGACAAGGCTCCGCCGGTGCGATCCCTGGTTTCGAATACGGCCATGTCGTCTTCCGAGGGGAGTTGCTCTGTCGCCTACTTGCGGGGTTCGGCCTTGCCGCCGTAGCGCTTTTCCCATTCGGCAAGGATGCGCTCGCGGTTGGCCGAGGCCCAGGCGAAGTCCTGTTTCATCAGGCGCTCCGGCAGATCGGCCGGCATGAAGGGCAGCGGCTGCGCCATGCCCGGCATGGCAACAACCGAACGGGTCTTTCCATAGAGCCGCATCGCCTCGGCCGACGAGGCCCAGTCGACCAGCTTGCGTGCGGCTTCGAGCTTCTTCGTTCCCTTGACGATCGCCACCGCGTTCATGTCCCAGCCGAGCGCCTCCTTCGGCATGACGATGTCGATCGGCGCCCCCTCCTGCTTCAATCGCGAGGCGCGGAACTCGAAGGCCAGCCCGACTACGGCTTCGCCGCGTGCCGCGATCACTGCGGGGGCGCTGCCGGAATGGGTGTAGCGGCTGATGTTCTCGTGCAGGCCGTCCATCAGCTTCCAGCCCTTCTCCTCGCCGTAGAACTGCAGCCAGGCGGAAACGTACATGAAGCCCGTGCCCGAGGAGGCGGGATGCGGCATGACGATCTGGCCGCGATAAGCCGGATTCACGAGGTCGGTCCAGGTGGCGGGCTTCGGTGCGTTGCGTTTCTTGCCTTCGACCTCGTTGTAGGCCATCGCGCAGACCCAGGCGTTGTTGCCGACCCAGGCCGGCGGCTGCGCGGGGTCGCGGAAGGCCGGCAGGAGCTTGTCGAGATTGGGTGGCGCATAGGGCAGCAGCAGCCCCTGCGCCTTGACCAGGTCGAGGTTGGTGACGGCCAGCCCCCACACCACGTCGGCGCGCGGATTGTCCTTCTCCGCCAGGAGCTTTGCGGCAACGACGCCGGTCGAATCGCGGACCCAGTTGATCGAAACGTCGGGCTGCGCCGCCTCGAAGGCCTTCTTGTACGCCGACAGGTCGTCGTTCTCGTAAGCCGTGTAAACGGTCAATGCCGTGCGGGCCCACGCGGGGGCCGTACCGGCCAGGGAACCGGCCGCTGTCGCCGCTGCGGTCGCCACGAACCTACGCCGCGCCATCGAGATGTTCGTCATATCGTCGCTCCCTTGCCTTCGCCTGCCCTGAATTGTTGTGAACGTCCTCGGGGAAATATCCGGAGGTTCTCGCCGGGAAGGACGACGCGCATCGCACTTCCTACCCGCAGCCTCTTCGCGCGGACGACGGACGATGGCAGGTCCACCGAAAGCGTCAGCGTCCGGCAGGCACGCGACTCGACCCGCGCCCGATGGAAGGGCCCCAGGAACTCGAGCGCGACGATCCGCACATCGTGAGCTCCTTCGGCATCGCGATCATCCGTGCCAAGCGCGATATCCTCGGGCCGCACGCAGACCACGACCTCCTCATCGACCGAGCATCCGGTAAAAGCGGCGCTGCAGGCGAGGCGCTTGTCGCCGATCAGCAGCTCGCGCTCGCCGACGACGCGGGCGTCCAGAAGGTTCATCGCGCCGATGAAGTTGGCGACGAATGCCGTCGCCGGCTCGCAGTAGATTTCCTCCGGCGTGCCGATCTGCTCGATCCGCCCTTCGTTCATCACGACGATGCGGTCGGCGATCGTGAGTGCCTCCTCCTGATCGTGCGTCACCATGATGGTGGTGACGCCGATCCGCTCCTGCAGCGCCTTGATCTCGAGCCGAAGCCGCTGACGAACGCGGGCATCGAGGGCCGATAGCGGCTCGTCGAGCAGCAGCAGGCCCGGCGAGGTCGCAAGCGCCCGTGCCAGCGCCACGCGCTGCTGCTGGCCGCCCGACAACTGACCGGGAAAGCGGTCGCGTGCGGCAGCGAGGCCCACGAGATCGAGCAGTTCGTCGACCCGCGCCCTCCTCTTGGCCGCATCGAGCCTGCCTTCCGCCTCGAGACCGTAGCCGACGTTCCGGGCCACCGAGAGGTTGGGAAACAGAGCATAGGACTGAAAGACGATGCCGAAGTCGCGTTCGCTGACGCCGAGATCGGAGATGTCGAGCCCGGCCTGACAGATGCGGCCTTCGCTCTGCGATGTCAGACCGGCGATGATGCGCAGAAGCGTGGTCTTGCCACAGCCGGACGGCCCGAGGAAGCAGACGAACTCGCCTTCGGCGACGTCGAGATCGACATCCTGCAGCGCCGCGAAAGCGCCGTATCGCTTGCCGAGTCCGCGAATGGAAAGATAGCTCGCCCTGCTTGGCTTCGCCGCTTCGTCCTGCACGAGCTGATTATCTCCCGATCGCCCCATCGGGACGGGATGATTGCAACCGTCCAACTATGCGTCTACTCGTTCTTTTCAATCTCAATTATTGATGGTTTCAATAGTCTTCTAACCAGGTCCGGGCGATGAACTACCTCTATCTCCGCGCCTTCCACGCGGTGGCCAGCGAACGCAGCTTCACCCGCGCCGCGCAGGTCCTGCGCGTCAGCCAGTCGACGCTTTCGTGGCAGGTCAAGGCACTGGAGGAATCCTACGGCGTCCGACTGCTCGACCGACGCGGACGCAACGTCGTGCCGACCGACGTGGGCGAGGCGACCCTGGCGCTGACCCGCGAAGTGTTCCGTATCCAGGACGAGATCGCGACCGTCCTCGACCAGAGCAAGCGCCTGCAGGCCGGCCGGTTGAAAGTCGGCGCCGACGGGCCGCGCCACATCATGCCGGTGCTCGACGACTTCATGCGGCTTCACCCCAACGTCGTCATTTCGCTCACGACGGGCAATGCGCGGAAGGTGCTGTCGGATCTTCTGAACTACGAAACCGACGTGGCGATCGTCGCCTCCCCCAAGGCGCGCGAGACCCAGCTCCACATGGTGCCGTTCTGCACCTATCCGCTGGTGACGTTCGTCTCGCGCCGGCACCCCTGGAATGGCCGCAAATCGATCGGCCTCAAGGACTTCGACGGCCAGCGATTGATCGTTCGTGAACCCAGCTCGATGACGCGCCAGCTCCTCTTCCGCGCGCTGCGCCGAGCGAAGGCGCAGCCGGCGGCGCTGATCGAGATCGACAGCCGCGAGGCAAGCCGCGAAGCCGTGGCGCTGGGCATGGGCGTGGGCGTCATGAGCGCCATGGAGTTCCCCAGCCTCGATCCCCGGTCCGTCGCCGTCCCGATCCGTGACCCGTCACTGCGGATCACGGAGTACGTCGCCTGCCTCTCCAAGCGTCGCGGGCTGCGCACCATCCGGGAGTTCTTTCGCAGCGCTGCCAAGCGCAGCGAGCAGCTGACCAACGATTGAAATCAGAGGCCCTGCTTCAGCCGCTCCAGTGTCGCCGCCGCGAAGCGCTCGGCCGAGGGCGGGTCGAACTCCATGAACAGCGCCGGCTCCAGCACCTCGACCTCGATCACGATCAAGGTGCCGTCGCGCACCACGCCGTCGACGCGGGCATAGAGCGGGCGCTCCGGCAACGCGGCGAGGCAGGCGACGCCTTGCGCCGTCACGGCAGGCGGCGGCGTCTCCGCGGTGCGGGTCGGCTTGTAGCGCGAGTTGGAGCGGAACTCGCCGGGCGGCGGACGTTTGCGCAAGGCGTGGCTGAAGACACTGTCGAAATAGACCAGCGACAACTCGCCCTCGGCGATCTCGGGCAGGAACTCCTGCACCACCACGCCCGACGAACGGGACTCGTCGGACAACGCGGCGACCTGGGAATGGAGCGTGGCCCGTTGCAGCAGCTCGACCGAGTGGCCCGACGCACCGGTCGCAGGCTTCACGACGGCACGGTCCCATCCCTCCCCGTCCAGCACGCCCGCAATGACCGCCGCCTCGCAAGCCACGACGTGGGAGTGCGGCACGCGCACGCCGGCCGCGGCGAGCTTGCCGAGATAGTCCTTGCGCAGGTTCCAGCGCACGAGATCGATCGAATTGAACAGGCGGCTCGCCCGGGCCGTCGTCTCGGTCCAGTCGCGAAACGCTTCGAGGGTCCGGTAGTAACCCCAGGTGGCGCGGATCACGACGGCATCCGCACCGTCGAACGCCGCGCGCGGCCCGTCCCACGGCGCGGCCGAAACGTTACAGCCGCGACGTTCCAGAGCGTCGGCGTAGAGCTGGTCGGAGGGCGTGAGGTCGGCGCTTTCGAGCGCCGTTGCAAGGACGATACGCAATGACAGGACCTACTTGCAGACGTTTCGCAGCGCCTTCCATTCGGCGTCGGTGAAAGCGGGCTTGCCGGTGGGCGGCCGCTTGGTGGCGGCGATGCGCTCGGCGGTCGGCGGATGGCTCGACCAGATGCCGGCGGCCGCCGCGGCATCCTTGGGTTCCTTCTCCATGAGCTGCTCGAAGAAGGAAGAGACGCCGTCGGCGCGCAGGCCGCGCCGTTCCAGGAGATCGATGCCGGTCGAATCGGCCTCGCGCTCGGCAGCACGGCCGTTGCGCAAGGCGAGCAGCAGGCCGCCACCGCCGCCCACCGTGCTGGCGATTTCCGAATAGCCGCCGCTCACCAGCTTCAGCAGCAGATCGGTGCCGTAGGCGCGGATCAGGCCCTTGGTCGGATGGTAGTGCACGACATGGCCGATCTCATGCGCCAGCACGCCGGCCACCTGCGAGCTGTTTTTCGCCTGGTCGATCAGGTCGGAATAGAAGACCAGGATGCCGCCCGGCAGGGTGAAGGCATTGACCGGGCCGCCTTCGACGATGTGCACCGTGATCTCGTGCGGGTAGCCCGCCTCCTTGGCGAGGTCATTGGCCAGGCGATTGATGGCGGCAAGGCCCGGCTCGCCTTCGCACATTTCCTTGTCGGCCAGCAGATCGTCGAGCACGGTTTCGCCGAGCTGCGCCTGCAGGCTGTGCGGCAGGAACGGCACGGCATATTCGGTGCCGTACTCGATCACGCCCCAGAAGATGCCGACCATCGCGACGATGGCGGTCGAGAACATCGCAATGCGCCGTCCGACGGCGGCGGGCTGCGGCAGCAGTGGCCGCAGGCTCGGCACCAGCGAAACGAGATTGGCGCGCAGTTGCGGGTCGTCGACGATCAGCCGCGCATCGCTGCCGCGCCGCACCACCGGCGGCACGACCTCGTGCTCGACGTCGCCCAGCACGACCACCTCGCCGATCGGCCAGCGCGCGACGATCTCCGCTCCGGTCGGGCGGTAGATCACCAGCTCCTGCGTGGTCACGCGCACGGCGACGTGATGCACCTCGGCGGTCTCGCCGTCGTAGTAGCGCGCGGGCGTGGCAGCAGTGTCGGCCATGCTCAGATTCCGGCCACGTCGAACATGTCGAGCAGCCCCTCGCCATAGCCCGGCCCGCGATCGGCCGACTGGCGGATCTCATGTCCCTCGGGGGCGCCGTAGATCCAGAGCTGGGCGGAGATCAGCTTCATCGTGCGATGCATCACCACGGGCCAGCCGATCCCCAGGGTGAGCAGCACGATGAGATAGTTCAGCACCAGGAAGCCCCACATCTGACGCGTGCTGATCGCCGTGGTGAAGAGCACGTTGCCGGCGCGGCTGTGCGTCACGAGGTAACGCAGCAGATAGGCCTGCCACCAGCAGCGCAGCGGCAGGATCAGCAGGCCGAAGACGATATAGGCGCCGAAGGCGAAGGCCAGGATCAGCAGCACCGTGTTGAGGCCGGGCTTGGCCAGGAGCTTCAGCAGGTCGTCGGACGACAGGCCGAGGCTTTCGATCGTGCCGCCAACCGCGGCAAAAACAGCCACGCCGGCCACGACCCAGGCCAGAATGTTCAAGAAGTAGTAGCCGAGATAACGCCCGTAGATGTCGCCGGCGCGCCCGGCGAAGACGAAGGGCAGCGAGCCCACGCGCGTGTTGGCGATGCGCGGCCGCGCCAGGTTCACCGAGACCAGCGGCGTCAGCAGATAGGCGGTCGTGGCGTTGACGAAGTGCAGGCCGGTCGCCAGCGCGCCGAAGCCCCAGGCCGAGCCGCCGAGGCCGCAGCGTATGCCGCGCCAGCGCGTGCGCGAGAGCCTGTAGCGCAGCCCGGCATAGTGTCCGACATAGGCGAGCGGAAAGCCGATCAGCGCGACCGACAGCGAGAAGAGGTCGAACATGCCGAAGCTCGCCATCGGCCTCTCGTGGAAGACGAAACGCCAGACCAGCCACATCAGGCCAACCCAGGCCGCCACCAGCAGCAGCGCGAACAGGAAGCCGATCAGCAGTTCGCGGCCGCGGCCGCGATACTCGAAGCGATCGCCCAGCACCGCGAGATGGCTCCACACGTAGCGCCGGATGTTGGTGCGCCCCCAGAAGCGCGACCAGCCCAGCGTCAGCAGCATCAGCGCCAGATGGCGCAGGTAGATGGCGTAGAGCTCGCCCAGCCGTCCGTCATAGACTGGCCGGCTGGGCGGCGGGCCGCCGCCCGACGCAGGCGCCGGGGCCGGCTCACGAGGGGGTTGATTGGGGGGCTGGTTGGGCGGCTGATGGGGAGGTTGATTGGTCAACTGTTGTGGTGCCCAAGGCGTGCCCGGCGGGGTCGTTGGGCTCGCATCCTGAGGCGCAGTTTGAGTCCACGGCGACAGATTGTTGCTCAACGGACCCTTATCCCCACAATTGCGTTGCAAAAATTTCCATGCTGCGGCGCAGCATATATTGTTGTAGGCAAGTTTACGTCAACCTCGCCGCGAACCGCCACCATGACAGCACAAGCCCGCGACACCGCCCCCAAAAGCGACGCCCAGAAGGCTCCAAAGGCTCAGGCCAAGAAGGATCGGCCCTGGCTGATCCGCACCTATGCCGGCCATTCCACGGCGGCCAAGTCGAACGAGCTTTACCGGACCAACCTGGCGCGCGGCCAGACCGGCCTGTCGGTCGCCTTCGACCTGCCGACCCAGACCGGCTACGACAGCGACCATCCGTTGGCCAAGGGCGAGGTCGGCAAGGTCGGCGTGCCGATCTCCCATCTCGGCGACATGCGTACCCTGTTCGACGGCATTCCGCTCGACCGCATGAACACGTCGATGACCATCAACGCGCCGGCGGCCTGGCTGCTCTCGCTCTACATTGCGACGGCCGAAGCGCAGGGCGTGGCGCGGACCGCGCTACAGGGCACGACGCAGAACGACATCATCAAAGAGTATCTCTCGCGCGGCACCTACATCTTCCCGCCCGAGCCGTCGCTCCGGCTGACGGCCGACACGATCGGCTTCACCTATCGCGAGGTTCCCAAGTGGAACCCGATGAACGTCTGCAGCTACCACCTGCAGGAGGCCGGTGCGACACCGGTGCAGGAGCTCGCCTTCGCGCTGGCCAATGCCATCGCCGTGCTCGACGCGGTGAAGGCGCGCGGCCAGGTGCCGGATGCCGACTTCCCGCAGGTCGTGGGCCGCATCTCCTTCTTCGTGAATGCCGGCATCCGCTTCATCACCGAGATGTGCAAGATGCGGGCCTTCGCCGAGCTGTGGGAGGACATCACTCTCAACCGCTACAAGGTCGCCGACGCCAAGCAGCGCCTGTTCCGCTACGGCGTGCAGGTGAACTCGCTCGGCCTCACCGAACAGCAGCCCGAGAACAACGTCTATCGCATCCTGCTCGAGATGCTGGCCGTGGTGATGAGCAAGAACGCCCGCGCCCGCTCGGTGCAGCTGCCGGCCTGGAACGAGGCGCTCGGCCTGCCGCGCCCCTGGGACCAGCAATGGTCGCTGCGCCTGCAGCAGATCGTGGCGTTCGAGACCGACCTGCTCGAGTACGCCGACATCTTCGACGGCAGCAAGGAGATTGCCGCCAAGGTCGAGGCGCTGAAGCAGGAGGCGCTGGCCGAGATGGGACGCATCGCCGACATCGGCGGCGCGGTCGCCGCGATCGACGCGGCCTACATGAAGCAGCGACTGGTCGAGTCGAACCTCAAGCGCCTGGCCGCCATCGAAGCGGGCGAGCAGACCGTGGTCGGCGTCAACGCCTTCACCGAGGGCGAGCCCTCGCCGCTCTCGGGCGGCGAAGGTGCCATCCTGACGGTCGACGGCTCGGTCGAGCGCGAGCAGATCGAGCGGCTGAATGCCTGGCGCTCTGAGCGCGACGGCGCGGCGGTCCAGAAGGCGCTGGCCGAACTCACCGCCGCAGCCAAGGAAGACCGCAACGTCATGCCGGCATCGATCGCCTGCGCCCAGGCCGGCGTCACGACCGGCGAATGGACGGAGACGCTACGCGCCGTGTTCGGCGAATACCGCGCTCCGACCGGCGTGGCGCGTGCTGCCGGCGTCAGCGACGGCCGCCTGGAGGCGACGCGCCGCGAAGTCGACGCCGTGTCGCGGCGACTGGGCCGGCGCATCAAGATGCTGGTCGGCAAGCCCGGCCTCGACGGCCATTCCAACGGCGCCGAGCAGATCGCCGTGCGCGCGCGCGATTGCGGCATGGAAGTCGTCTATGAAGGCATCCGCCTCACGCCGGAGCGTATCGTCAATGCCGCGCTCGAGGAGAGCGTCCATGTCGTGGGTCTCTCGATCCTGTCGGGCGGCCACGTCTCGCTGGTGAGCGACGTGCTGCAGGGCATGCGGGCCGCGGGCATCGCCGACGTGCCGGTCGTGGTCGGCGGCATCATCCCGCCGGCCGATGCCGAGGCACTGATCGCCGCCGGCGTGGCGCGTGTCTACACGCCCAAGGATTTCGACCTCACACAGATCATGCGCGACGTCGTTTCCGTCGTCGACGGAGCGTGGAAGAACGCAGCGTAAGCGCGACAATCTTCACTGTTTCTCCCGCCCGGGCCGGGCTACCGTCGGCGCGCAGCTTGTGCTGCGCGCAGAAGGAGAAGCAGATGGGACTGTTCGACTTCGTCCGCGACATCGGTCGCAAGCTCTTCACCAAGGACTCCGACGCCAACGACAAGATCAAGGCCGAGATCGAAGCCTCGCTGAAGGGCGTCGAAGGGCTTTCGGTCGACTATGACCCGGCCTCGGGCACCGTGAAGCTCGGCGGCAATGCAGCCGATGCCGCGGCCTTGCAGAAGGCAATCCTGATTGCCGGCAACACGGCGGGGGTCAGTAATGTCAGTGTCACGGGGATGAACATCTCCGCTGAGGACGACACGCAGTATTACATCATCAAGTCGGGCGACACGCTGTCGGCAATCGCGCAGCACTTCTACAAGGACGCCAACAAGTATCCCAAGATCTTCGAAGCCAACCGCGAAGTGATCAAGGACGCCAACCTGATCTTCCCCGGCCAGAAGATCCGCATCCCGCCGGCGTGAATAATTCTCTTCCCCCGTCTTTGCGGGGGAAGTGCCCCGTCATACGGGGCGATGGGGGGTCATGTTCTTCGCGTCGAGACACCCTCTCCGTCGGCGATGACGCCGACACCTCCCCCGCAAAGACGGGGGAGGACAAAGAGGAGACTCACCGCGACCGCACGAGACTCGCGGTGGCATGCAGCATCGGTTCGACGACGGCGTGGCTGAACAGCCACGCCTCGGCATGCAGGACATCGCGGTCACGGCGAATGACGCGGGCGAGCGCGATCACGTCGGCATTCTGAGCCGGCCGCAGGACGGTGACATTGAGGTGCGTGAGCGTCGCCGTTACGTCGGCCGCGGCACGCAGCGACGCATCCGCCACCGCCAGCAGCGCCGCCGTCGTCCAGCTTCCCTGCCCCGCTCCGTCCGGCGCCGGCGAAAACCTCAAGCGCACGTCCTGATCCTGGCATTCCTCGACGAACAGGCCGTGCAGTTCGGCCGCCGGCAGGGTTTTCTCGAGGAGCGCTTGCAATTCGTCTTCGGTCATCGGCGACACTCTATGCTATCTCCGCGGCCGATGTCCTTCCTCGACCATATCGGGCGCTGCAACAACGCCGACCTGTCGCAGTTCGAACCCTGGTTCATCGGCCCGCATCGCACGGGCTTCCTGCATCGCGTCTTCGCCGCCGACGTCGTGGGCCCGTCGGGCCTGTTCGCGCGGCACGACGATGGCAACGGTTTGGGCTGGCATCTCGATCCCGGCCTCGACACGCCGGCGAAGCGCACCGCCGCAATGCGCACCTTCCTGCTGGGCCTGCGCGAGCGCGGCCACTTCAAAGGACAGTGGCGCGAAGAGGAATACGCCGTGGCGCCTCATAGTGGCACCCCGGTACTTATGACCATGGAGCGCTCGGCCGTGCCGTGGTTCGGCGTGCGCGCCGGCGGCCCGCACATGACGGGCTATGTCCGGCGCAAGGATGGGCTGCATATCTGGGTGCCGCGTCGCTCCTACACGAAGCCCACCTTCCCCGGCCAGCTCGACAACACCGTGGCGGGTGGCCAGCCGGCCGGCCTCGGGCTGCACGAGAACCTGGTGAAGGAGTGCGGCGAGGAAGCTTCCATTCCGCCCGAGCTCGCACGGCAGGCGAAAGCCGTCAGCGTCGTCGCTTACTGGAATCAGTCGGGCCAACAGCTCAAGCCCGACATCATGAGCTGCTTCGATCTCGAGCTGCCTCAGGATTTCACACCACGTGCGAACGATGGCGAGGTCCATTCATTCGAACTGTGGCCGGCGCAACGCGTGTTCGAGACCGTGCGCGACAGCGAAGAGTTCAAGTACAACTGCAATCTCGTGCTGATCGACTTCTTCGTGCGCCACGGCATGCTGTCGGCCGATGATCCCGACTTCGTGACTATCGTCCAGGGCCTGAGGATGATGTACACTCCGGTGAGCGGACTCGGCTGAGCGACGGCTTCCGCAACCTGCAGGAAGCGTTTCCGTTGCCCCGCCGACCGACAACTGGGGAGCGGAGCCATGACCCTCTTGGCGTCTGTTCTGTCTCTGGCCTCTGTCCTTGCGGTCATGACACTGGCTGGCGCGACTGCGCCGGTCCGTGCGCAGGATCATTCCTCGGGTCACTACGGACAAGGTCACGCAGAAAATCACGACTGGTACGAAAAGCTGAAGCAGCCCGGCTCGAATGCCTCGTGCTGCAACGGCACGATCAACGGCGTCGAGGGTGATTGCCGGCCGACCCGCGCCTACCAGAAGGACGACGGCATGTGGTACGCGCTGCTCAACGGCCGCTGGGTGCCGGTGCCGCCGCGCGTGGTCCTGCAGCAGCTCTCACCCGACGGCAACAGCCACATCTGCGCCGGCAAGAGCGGCGTGATCTTCTGCTTCCTGGGCGGCTCGCCGAAGTCGTAGTTCCGACAATAAGAAGCGTGCGCCAAAAACACGGCGTCATTGCTGCCGCGCTTCATGTTCCTCTCCCCCAGCGGGGGAGAGGTTAGGTGAGGGGGTGTGGATCTCGGAGATGGCGTGCGCGTTGAGAGGCTTCTGACCCACCTCACCTACCCCATGCTGCGCATGGGGCCCCCTCCTCCCCCCACTCCGCGGCTTGTGCCAAGCCGCTCCATGGGCGGAGAGGACGTCCCAACAATGTGCGAATGCGATAGCCCCGCTTGGTCTCGCGCTTGAATCTTGTCGTTTTGCCCAAGGCCACACGGCGTGCGAAGGTCGCCGGTAACGAGGACAGCGGGAGCGAGACGTGGTGCGCGACGGTCAGGGGTTGGAGTTGAGCGATGCCGGCGAGGGCGCGGTCGCGGCGCTCGATTTCGTCAGGCAGGAATGGCTGGCCTTCGGCAACCGCTTCGCGCCGTTCATCGAAGCCGCCGACAAGGAAGAGAAGTGCCCGATGCTGCCGCTGGTCGCAGCCGGGCTCATGCTCACCATGTATTCCCAGGAAAGTCACGCCGCCGCGGCACGCTATTGCGCGCGCGCCAAGGCGATGGCCGCCGGCGCCACGCCGCGCGAGCAGGCTTGGCTCATCGGTATCGAAAGCTGGATTGCAGGCGATCTCGACCGCAGCGCCCAGGCTTTCGAGGGCATCGTGGCGCAATGGCCGCGCGATCTGCTGGCCGCCAAGCTCGCCCAGATCCACGCCTTCAATCGCGGTGACGCCGAGGCGCTGCTGCGCATCGGCGCCGAGATCGCCGCGGCCAACGACGACCGCTTCGTGCTCGCCATGCACGCCTTCGGCCTGGAGGAGTGCAATCGCCTCGACGAAGCCGAGGCGCTGGCGCGCCGCGCTGTCGCGATCGATCGCCGCGATCCGTGGGCCCATCACGCCATCGCCCACTGCCTGGAGGCGCGCGGCCGCATGCTGGAGGGCGTCGCCTTCCTCGAGTCGGTGGCCGACACGTGGGAAGGCTGCAACTCCTTCATGTACACCCACAACTGGTGGCACCTCGCGCTGTTCCTGATCGACTTGGACCGCACCGACGAAGCGCTGGCGCTTTACGACCGGCGCGTCTGGGGTGTGTGGAAGGAGTTCTGCGAGGACCAGGCCAACGCCGTCTCGCTGCTGGCCCGCCTCGAGCTGCGCGGCGTCGATGTCGGCAGCCGTTGGGCCGAACTCGCGACCTATCTGAAGCCGCGGCTGCACGAGCACTACTCCGCCTTCCATGACGTCCACTATCTCTACGGGCTGGCGCGCGCCGGCGAGGCCAGCGCCGTCACCGAGATGCTGGCGAGCCTCGAGGATCGCGCCGAGCGTGCAAAGCCGTTCGAGCGCGAGACCTGGGCCGGCTGCACCGTGCCGCTGGCGCACGGCCTCGCCGCCCACGCCAAGGGTGATTCCGCCGAGGCGGCGCGACTGCTGGGTCAGGCGATGCCGCATCTGCGCACCCTCGGCGGCTCGATCGCCCAGCGTGCGTTGTTCGGCGCCATCCATCTCGACGCACTGACGCGGTCGGGCTGGAACGACGCCGCGCTCGCCCTCCTGCAGGCCGACGAGCGCGAACGGCCGACGGTCGCCGCGACCAAGCGGGCGCTCGCCGAGCTGTACAAGCGCGTGGGCCGCACCGAACAGGCGCTGGCGGCCGAGTATCAGGCGGAGCAGCTCGCCCGCCGCTATCGCGCCACCGCCACGGCCACGGCGAGGACGACGCCAGGAACGACGCCGGGAACGACGCCGGGAACGATTGGGGAAACCGCATGACCACGGATCTCACACAAGTAAGCGCGGCCAGGCTCGCCAAGCTCTACGCTAAAGGGAAGGTCTCGCCGGTCGACACGATGAAGGCGGTGCTGGCTCGTGCCGAGCGGCTCGCCCGGCCGATCAACGCCTTCTGCCGCGTCGATGCCGAGCCGTCGCTGGCCGCCGCCCGGCGGTCCGAGAAGCGCTGGAAGAAGGGCGAGCCGCTGTCGCCGCTCGACGGCGTGCCGGTCTCGATCAAGGAGCTGGTGCGCGTCAAGGGCTGGCCGGCCTCGATGGGCAGCAAGCTCACCGACAAGACGCCGGTCGATGCCGACGCGCCGGCCGTGGCGCGGCTGCGCGAGGCGGGCGCCATCGTCTTCGCCCAGAGCACCAGCTCGGAATACGGGCACAAGGGCGTGACCGACACGCCGCTGCACGGCATCACGCGCAATCCCTGGAACCCCGAGCGCACGCCAGGCGGCTCTTCCGGCGGCGCCGGTGCCGCCGTGGCGGCGGGCCTCGGCCCGATCGCCATCGGCACCGACGGCGGCGGCTCGGTCCGCATTCCCGCAAGCTTCACCGGCCTGGTCGGCCTCAAGGCAACGCTCGGCCGGGTGCCGGCCTGGCCACCCTCGATGACGGGCGATCTCTCCAACACCGGCCCGATGTGCCGCACCGCGCTCGACTGCGCGCTGATGATGAATGTCATCGGCCAACCCGATGCGCGCGATCCCTATGCGCTGCCCGCGGACGACACCGACTATGCCGCGCGACTGACGAAGAAACTGAAGAAGCTCAAGGTCGGCTTCGTCCTGCGCTTCGGTGACCATCCGGTCGATATCGAAGTCGCCGCCCTGGTAACGCGCGCGGCGCGCCGCTTCGAGGAGCTGGGCTGCAAGGTCGAGACGGTCGAGGCGCCGTTTCCCTTCGCCGATGCCAGCCGCGCCTTCGTGGTCCATTGGCTCTCCGCCCTGCAGCGGCTGCTGCAGCTCTTCCCCGAGAAGCGTCACGACGAGTTCGATCCGAACCTGCTGGCCGGCGCCAAGGCCGGGCTGCGCTACACCTTGCAGGATGTCGTGAACGCCCAGGTCGCGCGGCGCGAGCTCTCGATCGCCTGGAACCTGTTCTTCGCCAAGTACGACCTGTTGCTGTCGCCGACCGTCGCCGTGCAGCCCTTCGAAGCCGGCAAGAACCTGCCCGACGGGCCGGACGGCAAGGGCAACGTGATGTGGTCGCCCTACACGCCGCAATTCAACCTGACGCGCCATCCCGCGGCCTCGGTGCCTTGCGGGCTCTCCCGCCAGGGCCTGCCGATCGGCCTGCAGATTGCTTCGGGTCACTACCGGGACGAGCTCGTCCTGCGCGCCGCGGCGGCCTATGCCGCGGCGCATCCCCTCGACTTCAATGCCCTTCCGGAGATCAAATAGATGACTGCCGACCTGGCAATGATGCCGGCGCATGAGCTGGTGAAACTCTACAAAGCCCGCAAGGCCTCGCCGGTCGAGGCGACCAAGTCGGCCCTGGCGCGCGTCGACGCCTTCAATCCGCAGCTCAATGCCTTTCAGCATCTCGATCCCGACGGCGCGCTGCGCCAGGCGCGCGCCTCCGAGAAGCGCTGGAAGAAGGGCGGCAAGCGGCTGTCCGACATCGACGGCGTGCCGCTCACCATCAAGGACATGGTGCAGACCAAGGGCCTGCCGACGCGCATGGGCAGCCTTGCCACCAATCCCGAGGGCCCGTGGAATGCCGATGCGCCGGCCGCGCAGCGGCTGCGCGAAGCGGGCACCGTGCTGCTCGGCAAGACGACCTCGCCAGAATATGGCTGGAAGGGCGTGACCGATTCGGCGCTCTACGGCGCCACGCACAATCCCTGGAAGATCGGCCGCACGCCGGGCGGCTCCTCGGGCGGCGGCACCGCGGCCGAAGCGGTCGGCATGGGCAATCTCGCGGTCGGCACCGACGGCGCAGGCTCGGTCCGCATCCCCTGCTCCTTCTCCGGCATCTTCGGGCTTAAGCCCACGCAGGCACGCGTGCCGCTGTGGCCGCCCTCGGCGCAGGGCACGCTCTCCCATGTCGGTCCAATGACCCGCACTGTGCGCGACGCTGCGCTGATGATGAATGTCATGGCGCGGCCCGACATACGCGATCCCTATGCCCGTCCCGACGACATCGAGGACTACCTCAAGGGCTTCGACAAGGGCGTGAAGGGCCTCAAGATCGCCTACTCGCCCAACCTGGGCTTCGTCGAGCGCGAGAAGATCGACCGCGACGTGGCGCAGGCCGTCGACAATGCGGTGAAGGTGTTCAAGACCCTGGGCGCCCGCATCGTCGAGGACTCGCCCGACCTCGCGGGCCTCGATCCACGGCATATCCTGAACGCGCACTGGCAGTCGAACGCGGCGCACCTGGTGAAGGGCTTCACGGCCGAGCAGCGCGCCGTGATGGATCCCGGCCTGCTCAAGGCCGCCGAGTTCGGCGCCAATCTCGGCCAGGACGCGGTGGTGACGGCGATCCATCAGCGCCAGGCCCTGTCGCTGATCATGAACCAGTTCATGGCCAAGTACGACCTGCTGCTGACGCCCACCATGCCGATGACCGCCTTCGCCGTGAACGAGAACGCCGCCTGGGGCGGCGACGGCGTCGATATCGGCTGGACGCCCTTTACGCTCACCTTCAACCTCACGCGCCAGCCGGCCGCGACCATCCCCTGCGGCCTCGACCGTGAAGGCCTGCCGATCGGCCTGCAGATCGTGGGCGCCCATGCCTGCGACGCGCTGGTGCTGCGCGCCGCCGCCGCCTACGAACGCGTCCGGCCGATCCCGGCACCGCCGATGGCGCATCAGATCTGACCGTGGTACCGCCGCCGGCGCTGGTCATCTTCGACTGCGATGGCGTGCTCGTGGACAGCGAAGTCCTGGAGCACGCCGTCGATGCCGAGCTCCTCGCGCCGTACGGCTACCTCGCCACTGTCGACGAGCTGATCGATCGCTTCGTGGGCATCGCGCGGCGCGACATGTATGCGACGGTCTTCGGCGGACTGGGATGCGAGGTGCCCCCGGGCCTTCTCGAGGAACGCGAGCGTCAGGTCTGGGACCGCTGCGTCAGCGACCTCACCGCCATTGCCGGGGTGCATGCCGCCCTCGACGGCCTCGCTGGCATCCGCAAATGCGTCGCCTCGTCGAGCACGCCGGAGAAGCTCGCGATGAAGCTGCAGTCGACCGGCCTCACGCCGTATTTCTCGCCGCATATCTTCAGCACGGCCCTGGTGGCGCGCGGCAAGCCCGCGCCCGACATCTACCTCCATGCCGCACGCACGGTCGGCGTGCCGGCCGCCGACTGCATCGTCATCGAGGACTCGCCGCACGGCGTCGCCGGGGCTCGGGCGGCCGGAATGACCGTCTACGGTTTCACCGGCGGCGGGCATGCCACGCCTGCCCTCGGTGCCTCCCTGAAAGCCGCTGGCGCCCGGCATGTCGTCGGCGCCATGCCCGACCTGCCGAGGCTCCTGCTCGCACACGACTGAACAGACGCAGGCGACGACGCTATAGTCCCCGCATGGCAGCTGCTGCTCCGGTGCGGCCGTGACAGGCCGTCGGCGGACCCTGATCTATGCCGCCGTGATTGCGGCCCAGGTCGGGGCGCTGGCCTATGCCGCGCGCTGGGCCGAGGATCGCGCCCATCTCGGTCCCACGGATTCGCTGGGCTGGCGGCCTTTTCCCTGGCCCTTCCCGCCCGAGCCGTGGCCCGCCGGCCGCGCCTGGTCGGGCGACGATCTCGATGTCTATGTGCAGTGGAAGCCCGACCTCTGTGCCGACTGCCAGACCGGCGTCGTCACCGACGAGGCGGTCGATCGCGCGGTCGACATCCATCGCCTCGACCCGCGCTTCGAGCCGGTGGGGCCGGGCAGCCGGCTTCGCGTCACCGACCTGTTCGGCCGGGCGCGCACCTACAGCCACACGCGCCGCAACGGCGCGCGGCGCTACGCCGAGGGCGTGGTGTTTTCCTACAAGTGCGACCTGATCGTGGCCATCGTCGACGGCGACGTGTCCGATCCGAAGAAGCGCCAGGCCGGCCGCGACTTCCTCGAATCCAACACGCCGCAGGTCTGGGTCCTGAAGCAGCTCGACGGCCGGTAGCCTTCGCTCACCTCAGCCGATGGATCAGCAGCGCGACGGCCATGGCCACCGCCGTCACGATCAGCGGCCCCGCCAGGGTCGCTTCGTAGAGGGCGGTGCCCATCAGAGGTCCGACGATCCAGGCGGCCGACGTGGCGGCCAGCAGCCGGCCGGCGATCTGGCCCTGGCGATCGCCGCGCCCCGCCAGCGACGCACCGGCCGTCAGCCCCGACTGCACGCCCGCGAAGCCCACGCCCATGGCGGCGAATGCCGCGGTCAGCCAGGCGAAGCCCGGTGCGGCCAGGCAGGCACTGCAGGCCACGCCGCAGACGGCGAGGCCCACTGCCAGCAGCCGGTCCGCCGACCAGCCGAGCGCGCGCACGACGAAGGCCTGCACGCCAAACGACGAAGCGGCGAAGGCAAGGCTGATCAAGCTGGCGCGCTGCACCGCCTCGACGGTGTCGATCCGGAGCGTGTCCTGGACGAAGAACGCATTGGTTGCCTGCAGCCCGGCAAAGGCGAAGTTGAAGATGAAGGTCAGCACCAGGTAGCGCCTGACCTTTCCCTCGCCGCCACTCTCGCTTTCGCCGGCCGCCGCGGCCGGACCTGTCGGCGCCGACGATGGCGGGGCCCGCGGCCTGTCCTGCAGCACGGCGGCCACCACTGGAATCGCAAGCACGGTGAGCGCGCAGGCAATCAGCGGCGCCACGGCGAAGCCCAGCCCGACCATTGCCACCACCAGCATCGGGCCGACCAAGGTCGCAAGCCCCAGAGCAGCCCCCACCATGGCCGCGCCCGCCGAGCGGTCGTGCGCCGAGGTGACATCCGCCATATGGGCGACGGCCGCCGGCTGCAGTCCGGCGCAGAGCAGGCCGTAAACGATGCGCGCGCCCAGCAGACCCGCGAAGGCCAACACGACCCCGACCTCGCCCGCCTTCAGCGTGAACAGCATCCCGAACAGCAGCAGGGACATCGCTCCACCGGCCAGCCCGGACAGGATCACCGGGCGCCGCCCGCGCTCGTCGGCGAACCGGCCCCAGCGCGACGCCGTCAGCGCGAACAGCAGCCCCGACGAGGCGATGACCATGCCGGCCTGAAACTCACCGAGCCCGATGCTGCGGCTGAACAGCCCCAAGGTGGCGTGCACGGTCATGTTGCCGAGCGTCATCACGAAGGCGGCGAAGAGAACGACGGCGGTGGTCATGGACGCTGTACTCATGGGGCCCGACAATCGCCACACCCTCCGGCCGAAGGGAAATGACAATTGATGACGGACTGTTACCGCCGGTTGCAAAGTATTTCAGCGATCTACGTGCGCGTTTAGTGCTGTCACGTCACATGTCCTCTCCGCCGCGCAGCGGGGGAGAGGAAGGGACCCGTTGCGCAGCAACGGGGAGGTGAGGTGGCGTGGATCGCAGAAATGGTGTGCGAGTTGAGAGGCGTTTGACCCACCTCACCTACCCCACGCTCCGCGTGGGTCCCCTTCCTCTCCCCCCGCTAAAGCGGCTTGGTTACAAGCCGCGAAGCGGGCGGAGAGGACAAGTTAGATGATACGCGCCCTCAACAGTTCCCCCTCACCCCCAGACGTCGCGGGCGACCTCGACGCAGCGGGCGAGCTTGGCCCATTGCTCCTGCTCGGCCAGCAGGTTGCCTTCCTCGGTGCTGGCAAAGCCGCATTGCGGCGAGAGGCAGAGCTGATCGAGGTCGGCGAACTTCGCCGCCTCGTCGAGCCGGCGCTTCAGCAGCTCCTTGTCTTCGAGGGCACCGGTCTTGGACGTCATCACGCCCAGCACCGCGTGCTTGTTCTTGGGCAGCATCCGCAACGGCTCGAAGCCGCCGGCGCGATCGCTGTCGTACTCCATGAAGTAGGCGTCGACGCCCATCTTGTTGAACAGCACGTCGGCCACCGGCTCGTAGCCACCTTGCGCCATCCAGGTCGAGCGGAAATTGCCGCGGCAGAGATGCATGGAAATCGTCATACCGGGCGTGCGGCCGGACACCGCCGCATTCACCAGGTCGGCATAGATATGCAGCAGCTTGTCGGGATCGTCGCCGCGGCCGCGCAGGTACTCGCGCTGTGCCGGGTCGCAGAGATAGGCCACGAACACCTCGTCGAGCTGCAGGTAGGTGCAGCCCGCCTCGCCGAAGGCCCGTACCGCCTTGGCGTAGGCCTTGCCGAGATCCTCGAAGAAGGCCTCCATCTCGGGGTAGACCGAGGTCTCGATCGCCTTGCGCCCGCCGCGATAATGGAGCGCCGTGGGCGACGGGATGGTCATCTTCGGCACCGCCTTCGCGACCGACTTCAAGAACGCGAAGTGGCCGATCATCGGATGATCGGTGAAGTCGATCCGCCCGTGGACATGCAGGCCCTCGGCCTTGGTCTCGGTGCCCTTGAACTGCAGGCCCTGTGCCACGCTCACCAGCTCGACACCATCGAGGCCGGCCAGGAAATCGTAGTGCCACCAGGAGCGGCGGAACTCGCCGTCGGTCACCGCCTGCAGCCCGATCTCCTCCTGCTTGGCGACGAGCTTCCTGATCTCGGCATCCTCGATGGCCGCCAGCTCGGCCGGCGTGATCTCGCCTGTGGCGCGCCTGGTGCGCGCGGCCTTGAGGGGCGCGGAGCGCAACAGGCTGCCGACCTGGTCGGCGCGGAAAGGCGGCTTGGTCCGCTTCATAACGCATATCCTCCGTCGACCATCAGGGTTTGGCCGGTGATCCAGCGCGCCCGCGCCGAGGCCAGGAACACCACGCCCTCGGCGACTTCCTCCGCCGTGCCCAGCCGCTTCAGTGCCTTGGCCTGGCGCGAGGCTTCGAGGAAACGCTCGTCGAAGTCGCCGCGATCGACCAGGGCGTGATAGAGCCCATCGGTGATGACGCCGACACCGACGGCGTTGGCGCGCACGCCGAAGCGCCCCTCTTCGGCCGCGATAGCCTTCACGATCTGTTCGATGGCGGCCTTGGGCGCGGCGCTCAGCACGTCCCTGGTCGCGTAGCGGCGAATGGCTGGCGTAACGATGGCGGTGAAACTGCCCTTGGCGGTGCGCAGATGCGGCAGCGACGCTTGCGCCAGGTGATAGCAGCCGAAGGCGTCGTGCTCCATGACATCGCGAAAGGTCGCCGCCGGCTGCTGGCTGACGAAGCGCATGGGGATGTAGGGCCCGGCGGCATAGACCGTGGTATGCACGCCGCCGAAATGCTGCGCCGCCTCGTCGAGGAAGCTCTTTACCATCGCCTCATCACGCAGATCGACCTGGCCGACATGGACTTCGTGGCCGGCGCGACGCACGCGGGCGGCCGTCTCCTCGGCGCCGGTGACGTTGCTGAAGTAGTTGAGTGCGATATCGCAGCCATGCTCGGCGAGCTGCAGCGCGATGGCGCGGCCGATCCCGCCCGACCCGCCGATCACGACGGCGCAGCCACCCGACGGGAAGTCGGGCAGCCGCTCGTCGGCGGCGCTCACGCCGCCACGCCGAGGGCGCTGCGGATGGAGCTATGGAAGTGCACCAGCGACGGCTCGTTGCGGCCGTAGATCACTTCCTCCGTGGCGCCCGATTCGAAGCCGATCTGCATGCGCTCGCCCAGTGGGAAGTCCTCTTCCATCACGGTGCGGATCGCGATGTCGCGGTTCTTCTCCCAGTAGGCGGCGGGCTTGTCGCTGTCGGCCGGGATGTAGAGCGAGAACTCGACCTCGCAGCGACCGGGATCGTCACGGTCCGGGAAGGCCCGCCAGATCTCGATGTGATCGACCTGCCAGATGATGATGGTGTTGGGGAAGAGCTGGTAGACGGCGATCACGTGCGGCCGGAAGTTGCGCTCGTCTTCGGCCTGGGCGCGTACGCCGTCGATCGTGGTACGCGGCACGCACATGCGGCCATGCCGGCCCGAGCCGTCGAAGGTGCCGCAATTGCCGATGAAGTATGGCGCGATGGTTTTCCGGTGCAGGTGCGGGATGTGATAGCCCTCGAGGAAGGTATCGACCGCGAACTTCCAGTTGATGCGCGGGTTCACGCGATCGACCGAGAACATCGGATAGGTGTCGAGACCGATCGCGGCAAAATCGAGCGCCAGGGTCCCAAGCGTCGCATCGACGTCGATCTCGGCACTTGCGCCGTCGCGTACCGGCGTCGCCTGCATGAAGATCATGCCGTGCTTCTCGCCCGCCGCCAGCCGCACCAGCCCGTGCGCGCCGAGATCGAGGCCGGCGAAACCCACCTTGTCGGTGACGCCGAGCAGCTTGCCCTGCGCATCGTAGGTCCAGCCGTGATAGGGGCACACGAAGGCGCGGGCATTGCCGCAACCCTGCGCCACCGGCGCACCGCGATGGCGGCAGATGTTGGCGAAGGCACGAACCGCCCCGTCGGCGCCGCGCGTCAGCAGCACCGGCATGCCGGCGACATCTTCCGTCACATAGTCGCCGGGCTTGGCGAGCCGCGACGACAGTCCCACGAAGAGTGGCAGCGCACGGAACAGCGCCTCGCGTTCGCGGGCGGCGCGCTCCGTGCTCGAATAGGCATCGACCTTGTTGCGGAACAGCGCGTCCGCCAGGTCGGTGGTGCGGCCGTCGATATGGCCGAGCAGCCGCCTCCCGACGGCCAGTTGTTCGTTGTGGTCCATCCGCGAATGTTAGGCGCTCACCGGAAAGGCATCAATCAGGGCAAACACCTCCTGCGGCGTCTTCCCCGCCTCGCGCAGGGCGCGGATGGTCAGGTCCTTGTCTCGCTTGGCGAAGCGGCGGCCGGTGGGATCGGTCAGCAGGCGATGATGCGCATATTGCGGTGCAGCGTAGCCCAGCAGCTTCTGCAGCAGCCCATGGACGTGAGTCGAGGGCAGCAGATCCTCGCCGCGCGTCACCAGGGTGACGCCCTGCAGATGGTCGTCGACCGTGACGGCGAGATGATAGCTGGTAGGCGTGTCCTTGCGGGCGATCACGAAGTCGCCCATCAGCAGCGGCTGGCCTTCGATGCGGCCCTGCGTTTCATCGACGAAGGCGTAAGGCCCTGCCTGCTCGGCAGCCTGCGCCGCGTCGAGCCGCATGCAGAACTCGACGCCGTCTGCGACGCGGCATTGGCGCTCCTCGTTCGACAGGTGACGGCAGGTGCCAGGATAGAGCGGGCCGTCCGGACCATGTGGCGCGCCGTGAGGCGCACTCGAGGCGGCCGCGATCTCGCGGGCAATGTCAGCGCGGGTGCAGAAACAGGGATAGATCAGGCCGCGCCCGTCGAGCTCGTCCAGCACCCGGCCGTAATCGGCGAAATGGTCGGACTGCCGACGCACCTCACCATCCCAGTCGAGCCCCAGCCAGCGCAGGTCCTCGAGCATCGCCGTCTCGTACTCGCGGCGGCAACGGCGGATGTCGGTGTCCTCGACGCGCACCAGGAACCGGCCGCCGGCCTCGCGCGCCCACTGCCAGGCGACCCGCGCCGAATAGGCGCTGCCGAGATGAAGCTCGCCGGTCGGGCTCGGGGCAAACCGCGTGACGACGCTCAACGACGTGTCTCAACGGAGCGAGCCTCGACATAGTCGAGCAGTGCCTCCGGCATGTGCGGCGTGGGCGCGGGCGGCGGATCGGCGGCGCGCAGCTCCATATAGAGAGCAATCGTCCGATGCAGCGCTTCGAGGATGGCGGCCCGATCGTAGGCCGCCAAGGTCGGCACGAGGCGCGCCTGCGCCCCGGGGCTTCCCTCGATGCGGCGCAGGCCGCGCGGCCGCTCGCCCGCATTTCGCCGCAGCATCGGCCCCAGCACGACGTCGCGAAAGAAATCGAGCCCGCTCAGCGCCTCGAAATATTCGCCCCGCCGCAGCTTTGCGGCACTGTAATGCAGCCAGAGCCAGGCCCGGTCCTCGTACCACTGCGCGTCGTGCGCCTCGGGCTCGAACGTCATGGCGTCGAGCCGCAGCTCGACGGCGCTGGCGTCGCGCGCCCACAGAACGCGCGGTCGCTCGGAGAAATGGCCGAGATCGTCCGACGCAACGAACTTCAGATCGACATGCAGAAGAGGCGGCCCATAGAGACAGATCAGCAGCCGGGGCTCGCCGACATGTTCGCCGGTGCAGGAGGCCAGCAGGTCGCCGAGACGGCCGGCGAACACCCGCCGCTCCGCCATCGCCTCGCCGTAGCGATCGGTCTCGGCCACCAGCACCAGGTCGAGGTCGGACTCCGCGTCGAAACCTCCCGACACGAGCGAGCCCGTGCCCAGGAGCGCCTCGAAACACGGATCGACCGACGTCACGGCAATGACGCGGTCCAACATCGCGGCATGCAGCGCCGGCAGTCGGGGGAGCGCTCTATTTCTCATCACCTCATCTCCTCCCCCGTCTTTGCGGGGGAGGTGCCCGCGTACCAGCGTCTTCTCTCTTTCTCCTCTCCCTCTTGGGGGAGAGGACGGGTGAGGGGGATTTCTCAACGCACATGCCATCTCCGTGGCTCGCACCCTCACCTCCCCCATGCTGCGCACGGGGCCCCTTCCTCTCCCGCGTCGCGGGAGAGGACCGAAGAGCAATCTGCCCACTCCATAGCATTTGAATGGGGAGGCAGGAGTGCCTCGTGTTTTCGTTCCTCACAGGCCGAACTTACAGTTCTGCCCCGGCGCGTGCTATGGCGGATGGACCATGGCCACAGCCGTAAAGCGCATCGTCCTCGACAAGAAGACCCTGAAGAAGGCCCTGCGGGAATTGTCGGAGATCGATCCCGACATCGCCCGCGCCCTCGCCGAAGCGGGCGCGCCGGAGCTGCGCGAGGTGCCGACCGGCTATGGCGGGCTGATGCGCTCGATCGTGGGCCAGCAGGTCTCGGTTCATGCCGCCCGCAGCATCTGGCTGCGGCTCGAAGCAGCCGTGCCCTCGATGGATCCGGCCGCCTTCCTCGAACAGACCGACGAGCAGTTGCGCGCCGTGGGCCTTTCCGGCGCCAAGATGAAATACGGCCGCAGCCTCGCGACCGACATCGTCGAGGGGCGCATCGACTTCCGTGCCCTCGACGATCTCGACGATACGGCGGCAATCGCCATGCTGACCCAGGCCAAGGGCATCGGCCCGTGGACCGCGGAGATCTACCTGATGTTCGCGCATGGCCGCCCCGACATCATGCCGGGTCTCGATCTCGGCCTGGTCGTCGCCGCCCAGCATCTCAAGAAGTTGCGCACGCGGCCGGACGCCAAGCGCCTGCTCAAGATCGCCGAGGCCTGGCGGCCCTGGCGCAGCGCGGCCGCTTTGGTGCTCTGGCACTATCGCCGCAACATGCCGGACTGGAGCGCTCGGGAGAAAAAAGCATGAGCAAATTCGTATGACCAGACTCGAAGGCCCGAGCTACGGCCCCCACAACCAAGGCAAGCCCGGTCACCTCGTCGTGCTGCTGCACGGCTACGGCGCCGACGGCAATGACCTGATCGGCCTGGCGCCGCTGCTCGGCCAGCTCATGCCCGACGTGGTGTTCCACGCCCCCAACGCGCCGCAGCCCTGCGAAGGCAATCCCTTCGGCTATCAGTGGTTCGGCATCTCCCGCCTCGATCCGGCGATCGCGCTGGCCGGCGTGCAGGCCGCCGCTCCCGTGCTCGACGCCTTCCTCGACGAGACCATGGCCGCGCACGGCCTCGACGAAGCGAAGACCGTGCTGGTGGGCTTCAGCCAGGGCACCATGATGGCGCTGCATGTCGGACTGCGGCGCAAGAAGCAGCTCGCGGGCATCGTCGGCTTCTCCGGCATGCTGGCCGGCGCCGAACTCCTGCAGTCGCAGTTGCAGAACAAGCCGCCGGTGCTGCTGGTCCATGGCGACAGCGACGAGATGCTGCCGCATGGGCTCACCCAGCGCGCCGCCGAAGCGCTGACGGCGGCCGGCCTCGAGGTCGGCGTCCATATCGCCAAGGGCGTGGGCCACAGCATCGACGAGACGGGCCTGCAGCTGGCCGCGCGCTTTCTCCTCAACGTCTTCGACTTGCCGGAGCCGAAATGACCGCCGGAGCCAAAATGACAGAAGGCCTCTGCAAGCCGGGTTTCGAGCGCGTCGCCGAAGCTTTCAAGGCCAACTTCGACAGCAAGGGCGAGATCGGCGCCTCGGTCAGCCTGACGGTGGGCGGCGAGCCCGTCGTCGACCTGTGGGGCGGCGTCGCCGACCAGAAGACCGCCGCGCCCTGGACGCGCGATACGCTGTCGATCGTCTTCTCCTGCACCAAGGGCGCGACGGCGCTTTGCGCAGATGTGCTGGCCTCGCGCGGCAAGCTCGATCTCGACGCGCCGGTCACCGAGCTGTGGCCGGAGTTCGGCCAGAAGGGCAAGGCGCACGTCACCACGCGCATGATGCTCGACCATTCCTCGGCGGTGCCCGCGGTGCGCGCCAAGGTGAAGGACGACGGCCCCTACGACTGGGACTACATGACGACGCGGCTGGCCGAGGAGGAGCCGTTCTGGCAGCCCGGCACGCGCAACGGCTATCACGGCTTCACCTTCGGCTGGACGGTGGGCGAGATGGTGCGCCGGGCCTCGGGCAAGTCGCTGGGAGCCTTCTTTCGCGAGGAGATCGCGGGCCCGCTCGGCCTCGACTTCTGGATCGGCCTGCCCGAGGCGATGGAGCCGCGCGTGGCCCCGATCGTGGCGCATGTCTACAAGGCGGCCGATGCGGTGACGCCCTTCATGCGCGACCTCGCGACCAACAAGGAATCGATCCCCGCCCTCTTCTACTTCAACAACGGCGCCTGGCGCTCGGGCGGCGCCAACACGCGCGCCGGGCATGCCGCTGAGATCGGCGCGGCCAACGGCATCACCAACGCGCGCGGTCTGGCCGGCATGTACGCGCCGCTGGCAAATGGCGGCGGCAAGCTCGTCGATGCCAAGACACTGACCCGCATGGGCGAGGTCTCGATGGCCACGCACGACGACGCGACCTTGCGCATCCCGACGCGCTTTGCGCTGGGCTTCATGAAGTCGATGGATAACCGCCGCCGCAGCATGGCAGCGAAGCTGTGGGGCGAAGACTGCGACAGCGTGATCCTGGGCAGTGCCGCCTTCGGCCATGTCGGCGCCGGCGGCTCACTGGGCTTCGCCGATCCGGCCGCGGGGCTGTCGTTCGGCTACACCATGAACCGCATGGGCCCTGGCCTCTTGATGAACGAGCGCGGCCAGGCGCTGGTCGACGCGGCCTACCTGTCGCTGGGGTACAAGAACAAGGATGGCGGGGTGTGGGTGAAGTGACGCTTTGCGCGGCGTCGTGCCCGGCATCGTGACCGTGGCCGCCGCATGATCCCCGTCTTTCGGCCGCTGAAGGATCGCGCGGTCCAGATCGTCTGGTCGGGCCTCTGCACCTCCACGATCGGCGAGGATCTCTTCCGGGTGGCGAGCGTCTGGCTCGCCGTCGAGGTCGCCGGCAACATGGCCGGCCTCGTCACCGGCGTTCAGTACGTCGCCATGCTGGTCGCCGGCCTGTTCGGCGCCGTGATCTTCGATCGCTGGCGTCCCGACCGCGCGATGATCGGCTCGCGCGCCTGGAGTGCAGCCTTCGCCTTCCTGCCGGTGGTCGGCTACTACGTCTCCGGGATTTCCATCACGCTGCTGATCCTGTCGTCGGTCGGCCTCGCCGCCTTGCGCATGGTCTTCTCGCCGGCCCTGCAATCGACCATCCCGACCTTGGTGCCCAATCGCGACGAGCAGCAGGCGATCAACGGCCTGTTCGACGCCACCTATCGCATCGCCCGGCTGCTCGGCCCCATGGTGGCGGCACTGCTGCACCTCTTTCTGCCGGTGATTCATTTCCTGTCGGCGACGGCCATCGGTTTCATCATCTCGGGCATTGCGCTCCACATGGCGCGGCATCGGCTGACCGGCGGCGGCCTCGCCGACCCCGTGCGCATGGCGCCGGGCTGGCGCGGCGCCTGGGATGCCCTCACCGCCGGCTTTCGCCTGATGGTCCGCGAACGCGTGATCGGGACGGTGCTGGTCGTGAACGCCGTGATGAACGGACCGTGGATGGTGGCGCTGAGCCTCGCCATCGCCCTGATCGTCACGGAGTATCGCCCCACCTTCCTCGGATTCGGCGACCTCGCCGCCTACGCCCTGGTCATGGGCGCCTATGGCGTGGGCGACGTCAGCGGCAACATCATCGCGGGCTCGGTCCGCTTTCGCCGCCCGCTCTCCACCATGTTCCTGGGCTACGTCGCCATGGGCGGCGGCTTTTCCTTCCTGGCGCTCGCCGTCTGGTTCCTGCCGGCCGAGGCAATGCTGCCGGCCATGATGCTCGGTGCGCTGGTCGCCGGCGTCGGCGGGCCGTTCTTCTTCGTGCCGATGATCACGCGCATGCAGACCGTCTTCCACGGGCACGACATCGCCCGCGTCTTCCGCCTGCGCCTGGTCGTGATGGCGGCCGCCATGCTGGTCTCGAGCCTGGTGGCGACCTGGTTCTTCGAGGTGATGGGCGCCGTGGCGACCCAGCTCGCCTGCGGCCTGCTGATCCTGGCGGTCGGCGGCATCGGCTACGGGCTCTGCCGCCGCCTCGAAAACCGCCCCGTCCCGGTCGCCTCCTCCCCCGACTCGACCGGCGAATAATCTCAAGACTCCTCTTGCGGGAAACGCCGTGTATTGATAGCGTCCGATAGATACACAGCGTTACCGTTAACGTCCTCGCCTATCTTCCGCCCGACGATCCGTTGCCTGCCCAACGATAGGAGCGCGCCATGGCCAAGCCCTTTCCGACCGACAATCCCTTCCTGCGCGGCTATTACGCCCCGGTGAACACCGAGGCCGATGCCGGCCATCTTCAGATCACCGGCGAGATGCCGAAGGAGCTCTGCGGTACGCTCTATCGCAACGGCCCCAACCCGCAATTCGCGCCGCGCGGGCCGTACCACTGGTTCGGCGGCGACGGCATGATCCACGCCTTCCACATCGAGAATGGCAACGTCTCCTACAAGAACCGCTGGGTGCGCACGCCGAAGTGGCAGATCGAGAACAAGGAGGGCGAGGGCCTCTCCGGCACCTTCGGCAATCCCCGCTTCACCGATCCGCGCGTCATGGCGCTGAACTCGACCATCGCCAACACCAACATCGTCTGGCACGGCAACAAGCTGCTGGCGCTCGAGGAAGCGCATGCGCCCTACTCGCTCGATCCGGCCAGCCTGATGCCGGTCGGACCGAAGGACGGCTACGAGACCTACGGCGACAAGCTCTGCGGCCCCTTCACCGCCCATCCCAAGACGGACCCCAAGACCGGCGAGATGGTGTTCTTCGGTTACTCGGCAAAGGGCCGCTTCACCAAGGAAGTGAGCATTCAGAGCGTCACTGCCGACGGCACGATCACCCGCGCCGAGATCCTCGACGGGCCCTATCCGTCGATGATCCACGACTTCGCCGTGACGCGGAACTGGATCGTCGTGCCGATCTTCCCGCTGACCTCGTCGATGGAACGCGCCATGGGCGGCAAGCCGCCCTTCGCCTGGGAGCCCGACAAGGGCAGCCACATCGCCTTCATCCCGCGCGGCGGCACGGTCGCCGACGTGAAGTGGGTGAGCGCGCCGCCCTGCTACGTCTTCCATCCGATGAACCATTTCGAGACGGCCGACGGCAAGGTCGTGATCGACGTCATGAAGTACGACGTGGCGCCGCTCTTCCCGCTGCCCGACGGCTCGCCCTCGACCAAGCAGGCGCCGGCGGCACGGCTGTTCCGCTGGACCTTCGACCTCGATGGCCAGGGCAACACCTTCAAGGAGGAGCAGCTCGACGACCGCGCCGGTGAATTCCCGCGCTTCGACGAACGCTTCTGCATGAGCGACTACCGCCACGGCTGGATCGTGTCGGGCAACATCGCCGAGGCCGGCGTGCGGCGCGCCGAGGGCATCACGCACTACGACCTGCAGACCGGCCGCAACGTCACCTGGAACGCCGGCGCCGACGATCGCTTCGGTGAGCCGGTCTTCGTGCCGCGGGCCGAGGACGCCGCCGAGGGCGACGGCTGGGTGCTCTGCACCATCTTCCGCTCCGAGGAGGGCCGCAGCGACCTCGCGGTCTTCGACGCGACCGACATCGCCAAGGGCCCGGTGGCCCTGGCCCATCTGAGCAGCCGGGTGCCGGCCGGCTTCCACGGCAACTGGCGCCCCGGCCCGCTCTAAGCGAATCTGTAGGATCGGATTCCTCTCCCCCACGCAGTGGGGGAGAGGCCAGGTGAGGGGGTTACAGGTGATATCCCCCTCACCCAACCTCTCCCCCGCAGACGGGGGAGAGGAGCATGAATTGAGTTCCTCTCCTTCGCCAAAGAAGGAGTGGACCATGAAAGGAGCCGACCATGATCGTCGTCCATCATCTCAACAACTCGCGCTCGCAACGGATCCTCTGGATGCTGGAGGAGCTCGGCCTCGCCTACGAGATCAAGCCGTACAAGCGTGAGCCCTCGATGATGGCGCCGGCGTCGCTGCGCTCGGTGCATCCGCTCGGCAAGTCGCCGGTGATCAGCGACGGCGACAAGACGATCGCCGAATCGGGCGCCATCCTCGAATACCTGTCGCAGACCTATGGCGGCGGCAGGTTGACGCCGGCCGTCGGCACGCCCGAGTGGCTGCGCTACACCTACTTCATGCATTACGCGGAGGGCTCGCTGATGCCGCTCCTGTTCATGAAGCTGGTGTTCGGCCGCCTGCCGACGCGCGTGCCGATCTTCATGCGGCCGGTGGCGCGCGCCATCGCCTCGGGCGCCGACAAAGCCCTGCTCGGCCCGCAGATTGCCAACCACTTCGCTTTCCTCGAAGGCGAGCTTGCCGGCCGCGACTGGTTCGCCGGCGCCGACTTCACCGCCGCCGACATCCAAATGAGCTTCCCCCTCGAGGCGGCCTCGGCCCGCGCCGGGCTGGGCGGCCGCATGCCGCGACTGCAGGCCTTCCTCGACCGCATCCATGCCCGCCCGTCCTACAAGCGCGCCCTGGAGAAGGGCGGCGCCTTCGAGCTCTTGAAGTAGACGCCCGTCGGGCGTCGTGCCCTGCCCGACTTCGTGCTAGATCCGCCTGCAATTCGTCGAACATAAATTCCATGGAGTGAAACGATGGCCCTGCCCGCCCTGCTGCGCGACAACCTCTCGATCCCGGTGGTCGGTGCGCCGCTGTTCATCGTGTCCAACCCCGACCTGGTGATCGAGCAGTGCAAGGCGGGCATCGTGGGCTCCTTCCCGGCGCTCAACGCCCGGCCGAAGGAGATGCTCGAGGAGTGGCTGCAGCGCATCACCACCGAGCTGCGCGAGTACAAGGCCAAGAATCCCGACAAGAAGGTGGCGCCCTTCGCGGTCAACCAGATCGTGCACAGCTCCAACGACCGGCTGCAGCACGACATCGACCTTTGCGAGAAGTACAAGGTGCCGATCCAGATCACCTCGCTGCGCGCGCCCGACGACGTGGTGAAGTCGGCCAAGCGCTATGGCGGCCTGGTGTTCCATGACGTCACCAACATCACCCACGCCAAGCGCGCCCTGAAGGCCGGTGTCGACGGCTTGATCCTGGTCTGCGCCGGCGCCGGCGGCCATGCCGGCCGACTGTCGCCCTTCGCCCTGGTGCCGGAAGTGCGCCAGTTCTACGACGGCACCATCCTGCTCTCGGGCTCGATCTCCAACGGCGCCTCGGTGCTGGCGGCGCAGGCGGTCGGCGCCGACCTCGCCTATCTCGGCACGCGTTTCACGGCCAGCAAGGAAGGCAACGCGACCGACGCCAACAAGCAGTGCATCATCGACTCGAACGGCGAGGAGATCGTCTACACCAACCTCTTCACCGGCGTGCACGGCAACTACCTGAAGCGCAGCATTGCCGCTTCGGGCCTCGACCCCGACGCGCTGCCCGAGGCCGACAAGAGCAAGATGAACTTCGGCTCCGGCGGCAACACCAAGGCCAAGGCCTGGCGTGACATCTGGGGTGCGGGCCAGGGCGTGGGCCAGATCTACGACGCCCCGCCCGCCGCCGAGATCGTGGCCCGCCTCAAGGCCGAATACGAAGCCGCCCGCGCCGCCCTGTTCGCCGGCGAGACGGTGCCGACGCGGCTGAAGCAGGCGGCGGAATGACGGCCCCTGGCCGTCATTCCGAGCCTCTGCGAGGGATCTTTACGGATCATTAAAGGTCCCTCGCTGTCGCTCGGGATGACACGGTGTTTTGTCGCTACAGCAAAGGTGTCATCCCGAGCGTAGCGAGGGACCTTTCTCAATCAACGCCATCCTCACCGCCCGACAAGCGCCGCCGCCGTCTTCTCCTCGTTGGCGATGTAGCCCTTGATGGCATCGTCGCCGCTCATCGCACGATCGGGATCGCGGCCGTCACCGTGGGCGATGAGCTGCAGGCAGAACCAGCCGAGGCCGGCCTTGGCCGGCACGATACGGTCCTCGTAGGCCTCGGCGCGGTCGGTCTCGCCGGTCAGCAGCCGATGGGGCAGATCGGTGTCGACGCACATCGGCCGACCGAGGCCGATCACGTCGCAGGCGCCCTCGGCCAGCGCGCCTTCCATCGCGGCCTTGGTGCGGAAGCCGCCGGTCAGCATGATCGGCACCGGCGCGGCCTGCTTGATGAGGCGGGCATAGTCGAGGAAGTAGGCCTCGCGCTTCACCGTGCTCTCTTTGGCGCCGCTGCCCATCATCGCCGGCCGCTCGTAGTTGCCGCCCGAGATCTCGATCAGGTCGACCGAGGCCTCGCCCAGCCAGCGCACGACCTGCAGGCACTCCTCGTTGGAGAAGCCGCCCTGCTGGAAGTCCGAGGAGTTGAGCTTCACCGAAATGCAGAAGCCCGGTGCCGTCGCCTGTCGCACGGCGCGCACGACCTCGAGCAGCAGGCCGGCGCGTGCGGCGAGGCCGCCGCCCCATCGATCCTCGCGCTTGTTCACCAGCGGCGTCAGGAACTGGCTGAGCAGGTAGCCGTGCGCGGCATGGATCTGCACGCCGGTGAACCCCGCCGCGCGCGCCATCGCCGCCGTGTGGGCGAAGCGGCGTGGCACCTCGGCCACTTCGTCGGCCGTCATGGCGCGTGGGCGGGCGAAGGCGCTTTCCGGCAGGGCGAGCGGCACCGCCGAGGGTGCCACGGGATGATCACAAACGCGACGCGGCGTCTGCCGACCGGGATGACTGATCTGCATCCAGAGCTGGGTGCCGTGTGCCGTGCCGGCCCGCGCATAGGCGCGCAACGCCTCCAGGCCGCCTTCAACCTCACCCAGGCTGCCATCGATCACGACATTGCCCGGCCGCTCGAGATAGCGCCGATCCACCTGCACGTTTCCCGTGACGACGACGCCTGCCCCACCTTCGGCCCATTTGCCGTAGAGACTGGCGTGACGCGCGGTTGCGCGGTTCATCTCGTCGGCCAGGCCCTCGGTCAAAGGGGCCTTGCCGATGCGGTTCTTGAGGACGATGCCGTTCGGCAGTTTCAGGGGTTGGGCAAGTAGTGACATGCCAGCGACTTTGCCAAACCTCGCCCTCGCCTGCCAGGGACTGGCCTGCTAGGAAACGGGCCACATGATTCGCCGCCTCTATGACTGGGTGATCCGCCTCGCCCAACATCGTCACGCGATCCCCGCCATGGGCGCCGTCTCCTTCATGGAGAGCTCGTTCTTTCCCATTCCGCCCGACGTGATGCTGGTGCCGATGGTGCTGGCCAATCGCGACAAGGCGTTCCGCATCGCGCTGGTCTGTACCGTCTGCTCGGTGCTGGGCGGCCTGCTGGGCTATGCCATCGGCTACTACTTCTTCGAGACGATCGGCGAATGGGTGGTCAAGACCTACGGCCTGCAATCCGGCCTCGCCGCCTTCCGCTCGGGCTTCGAGGAGTACGGGATCTGGATTATCCTGATCAAGGGCCTGACGCCGATTCCCTACAAGCTGGTGACGATCGCTTCAGGCGCCGCGCATTTCGACCTCTTCACATTCGTGTGGGCGTCCATTGTGACGCGTGGCGCGCGTTTCTTCCTCGTGGCAGCGTTGCTGTGGAAGTTCGGTGAGCCGATCCGCGCCTTCATCGAGGAACGCCTGACTTTGCTCACCTGGCTGTTCCTGATCGCACTGATCGGCGGCTTCGTCGCCTTCCGCTACATGTTCTAGGGATATTGTCTTCTAGGGATATTGTCGATGGCGTCGCCCGCGATGACTTCTTCGGCTCAGCGTCTGCCGCTTGCCGGCCAGCTCGGCCTGCTGGCGGTGCTGGGCAGCGGCGCCCTGCTGGGCGGCGCCCTCTTCTTCCAGTATGGGCTGGGTCTCGCGCCCTGCGAGATGTGCCACTGGCAGCGCTGGCCGCACATGGTAGCCATGGTCGCAGGCCTCGCCGCCTTCGCCGCTTCGGGCAACCGCAAGCTGGCCACCGGCCTGCTGCCCTTGGTCCTGCTGATCGTGGCCGTTGCCGCCGTGGCCGTGACGGCGGGGCTGGGCGTGTTCCATGCCGGCGTCGAATATCGCTGGTGGGCGGGGCCGCAGGCCTGCTCCGGTACCATCCCGACCGGCCTCTCGCCCGAGGAGCTGAAGAAGATCCTGTTCAGCGCCAAGATGGTCCGCTGCGACGAGCCCGCCTGGAAGCTCGCCGGCATCTCGATGGCCGGCTGGAACGCGATCCTCTCGGCCTTGTTGGCCATCGTGCTGGGATCGGGTGTATCCAGGCTGGCGAGGACCTCGACATGAAAACCGGCGACAACCGCAATCCCGGCGACCCCGATCCCCGCGAGCTGGTCGAGCGCACGATCCGCGTCGACCAAGCCGGCGAGTTCGGCGCCGTTCGCATCTACGAAGGTCAGCTCGCCGCGCTGCGCTGGACCGGCCGCAGCCACAGCGACGCCGGCCGCAAGATCGCCCACATGGCCCGCCAGGAGCGCGAGCACAACAAGGTCTTCGACCGCCTGCTGGTCGAGCGCCGCGTGCGGCCGACCGCACTCTCACCGCTCTGGCACGTTGCGGGCTTTGCGCTCGGCGCCGCCACGGCGCTGATGGGCGACAAGGCCGCGATGGCCTGCACGGTCGCGGTCGAGGAGACGATCGAGGAACACTATGCCAGCCAGGCGGCCAAACTCGGCGACGACGAAGCCGAGCTGAAGTCGACGGTCGAGAAGTTCCGCGCCGAGGAGCTCGAGCACCGCGACGAAGCGCTGGCCTCAGGCGCCGAACAGGCCCCCGCCTACGAAGCGCTGTCGGCAGCCATCAAGGCCGGCTCACGGCTGGCGATCTGGCTGTCGACGCGGATCTAGAACACCGCGCGGTCGCGAACGACGCACCGCCGGCTTGCAAACGACACGACACGATTTTCTTGTAGCGCAGGCAGCGCGTCCGCAAACACTGCATCACCCATTTGAGTGATGCCGTCCTTGTTTTGTTGGCGCCAAGTTCTGGCGTGTTCCGGTTCGACGAGTCGATCCGTTCGATTCTTGACGATCGCGTGGACGTGTCAGTCCACAGCCCAGATGTAGCCGAAGGCCGTGTAGTTCTGAATCCGGTCGAAGGTCGGATCGTACTTCTCGAGCTTGCGGCGGATGCGCTTCACGGCAGATCGGACGTTGGTCTTGTAGCCGTTCTCGCCGCCGCCGGCGACGAAGCCGCGATAGTGCAGCACATCGTAGATCTCGCGGTAGGACACGTGCCGGCCCGCATTGCTGGCGAGCAGGTTGATGATCTTGAATTCGCCGACCGTCAGCTCGATGCTCACGCCATCCCAGAAGGCGCGGCTGATATAGGGCTTGAGCATGAGCTTTCCGACCTGAAGGACCTTGTCCCGTCGCGACTCCGGCACCTTGATGCAGGCGGCAATTCGAAGCCGCAGCGCCAAAACGGACATGCCGCGCGACTTGTCGATGAAGTCGATGGCGCCGTGCTCTAGGGCAAGGCTCTCATTGCTGGCAATCAGCCGGCGCGTCAGGAACACGATCGGGAGATTGACCCCCTCGCGCCTCAGCAGGCGCAACAGGTCGAGGCCCGAATCGCCGGTAAGGCCCCAGTCGAGAACGACGAGATCCGCGGAGGACAGGGTGTCCGGCGCGGCAAGAACGGCTTGGGCACCCGAAAAGGTCGTCACCGCAAAGCCCTGTTCGCTCAGCTCGTTCGACAGCATTTCGCGAAAATAGTCGTCGCCGTCGACGATGATGATCCGGATCTCCGGTGTCGGCTCTCGACCGATCTCGATCGGCGCTTCGCTCTCGTGCGATTCGACCGCATTGACCTCTGGTTGCATTGCCTCCGTCCCTCGCTGGATCGCCATCCCACTGGCGATCGACCGCTTCCCAACTGCAGTATGAGGAGGCATCAGGTTGCCGGCTTGCCGAACAGCAGCCTGATCGACTGCAGCCCGGCATCGGCAAACGCGCTCACACGAATGTGAGCATACGCATAGGGGTCAATGACGACCCACATCCCTTGTCGAAGCGCTGAGATGGTCACCCACCTCCAAGCGATCGAGACACCCCTGCCTCTTCGCGAGCGCCAGACAAAGCCCCTTCCCGCTTCGGATTTTAGCGACGAAGAATTCTAGGTGCGAATAGAAATCAACGAGGGATCACTGTTTGATCACGAATGATCGCGCCATTTCCGCCATCCGGTTCGATCGAAGCGAGATCGCGATGCCGCGCCAGCCGACGGCCTCAAACTACACAAGCGAATCGGCATTCGATGCGCATGACAGGCGGGATCGATGACGCCTCTTGCGATCAGCGCGCCGCGAAGCCGCCGTCGACCACCATCTGCGAGCCGGTGACGAATCTCGATTCGTCGCTGGCGAGATAGAGCACGGCGTTGGCGATGTCGCGCGGCTCGCCGAGACGGCCGAGCGGCTCGCTGGAGGTGAGGCGTGCCCGCGCCTCCTCGGGTTCGCGATAGGCCGCGATCACGCCCTGCAGCATGGGCGTGTCCATGTAGCCCGGATGGACGGAGTTCACGCGGATGTTGGTCTTGAGCAGGGCGAACTCCAGCGCCGTCGCCTTGGTCAGCAAGGTGACGCCGCCCTTGCTCGAACAGTAGGCTGCGGCCGCTTCGGCGATGCCGACGAGCCCCGCCACCGACGAAATGTTGACGATCGAGCCGCCGTCGGCCCGCTTCATCGCCTCGGCGCCGTGCTTGATGCCGAGGAAGACGCCGTCGAGATTGATGGCGTGGATCTGCCGCCAGCGCTCCAGGGTAAGCTTGTGAACCCAGGTGCCGTCGGCAGTGCCGGCATTGTTCACCAGGACGTCGAGCTTGCCGAAGGCCTGCTCGGTCGCCGCGACGGCGGCGATCCAGTCGGCCTCGCTGGTGACGTCGAGCTGCAGCGCCTTCGCCCGGCTGCCCGTCGAGGAGATCGCCGCAGCAACCTCGTCGGCCTCCTTGAGGCGGATATCAGCGACCACGACCGCCGCCCCCTCTTCGGCCAAACGCTCGGCCGTCGCTTTTCCCAAACCCGATGCCGCGCCTGTGACCAGCGCGACCTTGCCTGCAACTCGATCCGACATGCTGCAACCCTGACCGAGTTCGCCGTCGCCGTAAAGACGATGGTCAGGGAAGCTCGAGCACGAGGGAGTTCGCCGTTTCTTCGCTGGGCGTCACATTGGGAAAAGCTGCTTTCAGATTGGCGATCGCTTCGGTGCTGCGATCGGTACCGGAGAAGGTGATGCGGCACCCCGGCCCGGCAATGCGTTGAAGGACTTTGGTCGTCACCGGCAGAACACGAGAATCCCGAATGCAGATATCGCTGGCCTCGCCGGTCTTGATGCCGATGTTCGGATCGCTGTCCTCCGTCCAGGGCCTGATGGCCATGTTCGAGTTGGTGCCGTCCTCGGGCCGGCCGTCCTTGGCGATCGTGAAGACGGAGAAGCCGAGATCGCTGGTGTAATCCTCGAAGCCGGGCGTCTCACCGGAACCGAAGATGTTGATCTTCCGTCCCGTGCCCTTGGGCCCGACCGGCCGCCCTTCGTTGCGTCCGGACAGGTTGGGTTCGCTGTCCGCCGACGAGATGAACCTCGAGCCGGCGCGGGTCTTGGTCGGCGGGCTGAACACCGGCAGTCCCACGATCTTGGGCGCTCGAACCTCCAGGGTCACCCTGTTCGCCGACGTTGCCGTCGAGGCATCGATGAACGCCGTCCCCGGCATCAGCGCATCCACCTGGACGGTGAACCGATCACTGGTGACCCGGAACGTCCCGCCCGACTCGAACGGCCTGTTGGCGTTCGGGCCGCGGCGCACGGGATTGAGCCGCGATTGCGGGATGAAGCTGGGCTCCGCTGGATCGAACATCAGGGCGGTTTTCAGAGCGTCGGCGAAGCCCCCCGGAACCACGTTGGTGCATCGCACCGTACCGCTCGATCCGTTGATGATCTCGAACGAGCCCGTGGTTCGTGACTCCAGCCTCACCGTTTGAGGGGCACCGTTGGGAAAGACGGGAAAATTCACGTCGATGGAAAAAGCCAACAGCAGACGGCCGCGCGACGGCGGGCTCGGTCGAGCCTCCGGCAGAACGGGATCGATGCGGACTGGCCCGGTAGGCACTTTCTCCTTGGCCAGCATTTCCTTGTCGAGAACCGCCATCGTCATGATGCCCACGATGTCGTCGGCCTGCGTCTGACGGCGTCGATCGACGATGTCGCGGGCGCGCTTGTATGCCTTCACCGCCGCGGCGGTCAGCGGCCCGTAGATGCGATCGATGCTGAGCTTCGCGCCATCCAGCGCGACCAGCGCCTGCTGGATCTTCCCGACATGGTCGCCCCGCGCGCCCAGGGTGATGTGGGCCGGATCGGACATCGCGGCAGCTTCGAGGTTCGGGTCCCCCCGAAACAGCTTCGACTGGAGTGCCATGGCCCTCTCTCGATCCGAAGAACCTCAACCCTGATCGAGTTCGCTGTCCCAGTAAAGGAAGTCGCGCCAACTCTCGTGCAGGTAGCCGGGCGGAAAGCCGCGCCCGTTCTCTTGCAGCAGCTGTGTCGAGGGCTCCTCTGGCGCGTAGCGCAGCGCGAGGCCGCTCTCCCGCAGCAGCCGGTTGCCCTTCAGCAGGTTGCAGGGGCTGCAGGCGGTGACGACGTTGGTCCAGCTCGTGCGGCCGCCGCGCGACTTCGGGATCACGTGATCGAAGGTCAGCTCGTTGGTCGCGAAGTCACCGTTGCAGTATTGGCAAGTGAAGCGGTCGCGCAGGAACACGTTGAACCGCGTGAAGGCCGGCCGGCGCGCCGCCGGGACGTATTCCTTGAGGGCGATGACGCTGGGCAGCCGCATCTCGAAGGACGGGCTGTGGATCATGCGCTCGTACTCGGAAATCACGCTGACGCGGTCGAGGAAGACCGCCTTCACGGCGTCCTGCCAGGACCAGACCGACAATGGGAAATAAGACAAGGGCCGAAAGTCGGCGTTGAGCACCAGCGCGTGGCAGGACTCAAGGCCCGGCGTCACGGCTAGGCCCGCCGCCGTTGAATGGGACTACTCGGGAAGTCGATCCGATCGACCATGCCGGCCATTGTGGCAAGCTTTTCAGGAAACACAACATGTCGATACCTGCGTCATCGACATGCCTTGAAATCATCATCCGACGGTCATGACTTCGGGGCGGAACGCGCTCTAGGAGCGGCTGAGGCGCTCGCGAGCCCCCGCTTCGGACCCCAGCGACGCTGCAGCCAGGGCCAGGGCCGCCACCGACATCACCATTACCGCCGCGTAACCGTCGGTAATGTCATGAAGCACACCGCCGAGCCACGCCCCGGTGAAACCGCCGAAGCCCATGCCCATGCTGATCAGGCCGTAGATGCGACCGAAATGCGCGCCGCGATAGCGCAAGGTCGCCAGCGTGGAGATCATCGGGCCGCGCGAGCCCATGCTGCCGCCGAACAATACAACATAGAGCCACAGCCAGAGATCGTCGCGCGGACCGCCGACCAGCGCCAAGGCACCGACGCCCGCGATCGACGCGCCATAGGCCAGCAGCGCCGCGATACGTCGTCCGCCGCGATCGGCCAGCCAGGAGAAGCCCACCATGCCGAGCGGCGTCAGGAAGCCCGCGACTGCCAGCGCCTGCGCGGCATAGGAGCCATCGATGCCGCGCTCCAGCAGGTAGATCATCACCTGCGGCGCGAGCGAAAAGATTCCGATCGAGGTCAGAGCGAACGATCCGGCGAGCGCCCAGAACGGCCAGTCGCGCAACGCCTCGCCGACCGTCGGCCCGTTGTCGCCGGCGGCGCGTGCCGGCACCAGGCCCGGCGCGCCGCGTTCGATGCGCCGCCACGGCAGGAAGGCGAGCAGCGGAATGAAGACGGCGCTCACGCAGGAGAAGACGAGATAGGCGCTGCGCCAACCGTCGGTGGCGATCAGGTATTGCGCGAGCGGAAGGGTTGCCATCGATCCCACGCCCGACGCCGACCAGGAAACGCCGATCGCCACGCCCAGCCGATTCGCCGGAAACCAGCGCCCGAGCAGGACCGAACTCAGCACACCCGAGAGCGATGCACTGCCGAAGCCCATCACCGCGCCGAGGCCGAGATAGAGGTGCCAGAGCTCGGTCGCCTGCGAGGCGACCGCGGTCGACAGCGCCGCCGCGGTCATGCCGACCATCGTCAGCACGCGCAGGCCAAAGCGGTCGGCGATCCAGCCGGCGATCGGCGCGGCCGTGCCGCCCAGCAGCAGCGAGAAGCCGTAGATCAACGTCACCGAGCCGCGGTTGGCGTCGAAGGCCTGCTGGATCGAGGGAACGAACACGGCGAAGGTTTCGCCGATCGATCGGCTGGCGACGCCCAGGACGAAGCAAAGTGCAACCAGCGCCCACGGCACGAACCGATTCATTGCCTCAACCTCGATGAGTCCCCCAAAGTGCGCAAGTCACTTGGCGGCCCGGCAGGCTTGCATTCTCCGCATGCAGGCGCCACGTTCCGCGCCGCGGAGGAGAACGAGAAAAGTGGACGACACGATCATCATCGAGAGCGGCTTCAACGGCCCGCGCCTGTCGGGCAATGGCGGCTATGTCGGCGGCGTGCTGGCTGACCGATTCACTCGCGCCTTCGGCGGCGCCAATTCTGACAAGGGGGACGCCGTCGAGATCACCCTGCGGGCGCCGATTCCCATCGAGACCAGCCTGCAGCTCGCGCGCGAAGACGACGCGCTGATGCTGCGCCAGGGTGAGACCTTGATCTGCGAAGCGCGCGCCGGCACGGTCGACCATCTCGCCCCGCCGCCGCCACCCACCGACTGGGCCGACGTCATGCGTCGCGGCGAGGAAGGCGGCAGCCCCGAAGACAGCGACTTCCACTGGTGCATCGTCTGCGGCCGTGGTCGCGCCGTGGGCGACGGCCTCAGGGTGTTCGGCGCGCACGGTCCGGGCGAGGGCCGCTCCCTCTCCTGCTACGTGCCGCACGCCAACCATGCCGACGCGAACGGCCGCATCCGCCCTGAGTTCCTCTGGGGCGTACTCGACTGCCCCGGCGCCTGGGCGGCGCAGGATCCCGACGACTGGCGCCCGGCGCTGACCGGCCGCATGACCGCCAAGGTGATCGATCCCCCGAAGGTCGGCGAACGCTGCGCCGTCGTCGGCTGGCGCATCGGCGCCGAGGGCCGCAAGCTCTACTCAGGCACTGCCCTCTACACCGAAAGCGGCCGCCTCTGCGCGATCGGCCACTGCACCTGGATCGTGTTGAAGAGTTAGGGCAATGACGTGTCAGCGCAAAATCGAGGCGACGAGTTTTTCACACGCCGCCATCGCGTGATCGTAGGAAATCCGGTCCTCGTCTTTCCCGAATGAGACCGCACCCACAAACTGTTCGTATTCTCGCCGCCAGAGATCATCCGCCTCGATCGTCGGAAGCATGACGGCAAGTAAGTCGCGTCCCGCCGCCCCTTCCTTCTTCGATCGCTTGGCGTCCTTTTCGAGGACATCGAGCACCAGCGGCCTGAACGTCGGCTCGGCTTCCACTTTGGCGGCGAGGGCAGCCAGGTCGTGGAGATGGCGAACCACCGCCGGATCATCGCCGTCGGTCCCACGTTTCCGCGACGCCGTACGCCATGCAAGAGCGCTGACTTTGTCGGCAGCGGTTTCGATCGGATCGACACAAGGCAGCAGCGCAACGTCCGGAGCCTGCTTGAGGGCGCGTCCGAGAAGCGACTGGACAGGCTGAAGCTTCGGCTCAAGTGCCGTTCCCGTGAAGGTCATCTCGACTTGAAGACTTGGACGGACGCCTCCGGCGTCCGGAAACTTGGGGCCATAGTGGAAGACCGCACGGAAGAACCTGCTCCCATTGCCGATCACGGGGTCGCCATCCAGGACGAAGTCCGCCTCGATCAGGCGCTCTACGATCTTTTGACGATAGACGCGCCGACTTTCGTCCATGTCCTTCCGCGAAGGGCCTTCAAGCGTGACTTTGAAGTCGATGTCTTCAGAGAACCTGTGAATCAGCCGCCATGCCGACGAGAGCGATGTACCGCCGGAGAAGGCAGGCTTTACGCCCGGAACATTTACCGAGGCAATGATCGCCAGGGCGCGAACGAGATGCCAATCCTTCTCGATATAGCGTTCGTTCGTGACGAGCGCGATCGCAAGTTCTCTTACGCTCTCTTCGTCAAGTGAGCTCAAAGCCGACCGTTACGCCGTTGTAGCCCAGCTTCCGACGCACACGCCGGTTTACGCCGATGACGCGGCCGCTTGGCACTTGAGTAGTCTTTCCTTCAAGCGCCAACTTCTCCAATCGCGTGGGACGGGTCTTCACGCCAATCCGCCCCAATGCTTCAGCCATGAGAGGCGTAATGGCTTTTACGGGAGCGGGCTTGCCGTCGAGTATCGAAGGCTTGGCTCGCGTATAGATGCCCTGGCCAAGCTTCAGCAGCTTGCCACTTTTGACGAATCCACGAAGAACGACGCCCACTTGGTCGTAACCGCCCAAGTCCTCGAAATCCGCGCGCAGAAACACGTCGCCCTTCTTACGGGCGAGCCGTTTCTCGACCAGCTGAGTGAGTGTCTTTCCTTTCGCAATCCGGCGTTTCATGGCACGGATTGTCATGTCAGTTTACGACATTTTCAAGTGTCAATTTACGACATGAATCAACTAATTATATTTAATAATCAAATACTTACACAAAATGTGTATGTCTAAAACTAGTCACTTTCTCGGTCTGGCCGCCGCTCTAGCCCCCAAGCCTAACGCGCCCGCACGAAGATCACCGCGGCTTCGTCGGCATAGGCCTGGCGCCAGCCCGGCAGGCGGGCCAGCAGCTTGTTGGCCGGCAGGTCGGGCGGCAGCAGGGTCCAATCGATGCGGTAGCGGTCGAGCATCTCATCCAGCGGTTCGCCGCTGCGCAGGCTGACGGTTTCCGAATAGCGCCGGATGAAATCGCGGCCATAGAGCTCGCCGCGGCCGTCGATGAAGGTCGGCACACCGGCATGGATGAGGTAGCCGCCGAAATTGTAGTGGTTGAACACGCGGCCGGTGAGGCCGGCCTGCTTGGCATAGGCCATCGCCGCCGACGGCATGGTGAGCGGCGGCGGCGCGATCGCGGCATGTCGGACGACGAACGCCACGAGAAGCGCGCAGCAGATGACGGCCAAGGTCATGGCAGCAGCGCCGGCCGGCTGGACCAGGGCGGCCGCCTGATCGGCCAGCGACGATCCCTTGCCGGCTTCGGGATCGGGCCGCAGCGAGGGCCATTGCCGCGCCAGCAGCGGCGCGATGGCGAGCGGCGCCAGCATGGCCAGCAGCTCCGCGTTGTGGGCGTTCCGCAGATAGAGATGCAGCAAGCCCAGCACGATCAGCAGCCGGAGCAGCGGCAGCTTCAGGCCGCGCGACAGGGCAGCATAGAGGGCGATCAGCAGGATCAGCTCCTGCACCGGCTGCTTCTGGAAATCCGGCGAGCGCCATTCCGAGAGCGATGACAGCGCGTCGCCGAGGCTGAAGATGCGCAACGTCACCAGCAGCGACTCCGCCCCATAAGGCGTGAGGCAGGCCACGAGCACGGACGCGGCGCCGAACTTCGCCCAGCCGGCGAGTAGCGCCTTGCGCTCCCGGGCATCGCGCGCGCCGATCACCGCTTCGAGGGCAAAGGCGCCGGCCAGCAGCAGGCCCAAGGTGAAGCCGCCCTGCAGGTTGGCCCATAGCAGCATGGCGAGCAGCAACCACGGTTGCGGTGCCCGGCGTTCCTCGACGGCGCGCACGAGACCTGCGACCCACAGCAGCATGAACGGAAAGGCCAGCACATGCGGCCGCGCCACGAAGTGCGGGGCCGTCATGACGATGGCCGCGATGGTGAACAGTGCCGCCGGCATGGGCCTGAGGTCGCGCAGCACCAGCCGCATCAAGAGGCCGAAGCTCACCGCCAGCGCGCCCGCCGCCAGGGCCGAGACGCCGCCCCAGCCGCCCAGCTTGAACGCCCCTGCCATCAGCAGCTGCGACAGCCACTCCTTGGCAATCCAGGGTTCGCCGCGGAAGGTGAAGGAGAACGGATCAGCCACCGGCGCCATGCCATGGGCGATCATCCAGTTGCCGACCGCGATATGCCAATGCGTGTCGGGATCACCGAGCAGCGGCAGGCCGCTGCCGTTGAACAGGCCGAGGAAGAGGAACAGCCCCAGCACCAGAGGCCATGACAACGACCAGGCGGAACGCACGCTCGCCTGCGTCGCGCCGGCCTCGGAAACATCAGGCGAAACCGAGAGGCCCGACGTGACGGCCATGCAGGGAGCTCCGAAATGACTCTAGGAAAATTCCTTAATTAATTGATATACAACATTATTTAGCAACATACCAGCGTTCATTGCGATCGGTTATAGGATAAGTGGAAATGCAGGCCGCGCCCCTCCTCAAGGACCTCGTGCTGGTTGGCGGCGGCCATGCCCATGTCCATGTCCTGAAGAGTTTCGGCATGACGCCGATGCCCGGCGTGCGCCTCACCCTGATCGGCCGGGACATCGAGACGCCCTACTCCGGCATGATCCCGGGCTTCGTCGCCGGCCAGTACTCCTTCGATGAGTGCCACATCGATCTCGCGCGCCTGGCGGCCTGGACCGGCGCGCGGCTGATCCAGGCCGAGGCAGTCGGGGTCGACCGCGCGGCGCGACAGGTGCTGCTGAAGGACCGGCCGCCGATCAGCTACGATTTCCTCTCGATCGATGTCGGCTCCTCACCCAGCGTCGAGGCGATCGCGGGTGCCGCCGAGCACGCCACGCCGGTGAAGCCCATTGCCGAGCTGGGGCGCCGCTGGCTGGGCTTCCTCGAGCGGGTCAAGGATTGGCAGGGCACACTCAGTATCGCCGTGATCGGTGGCGGCGCCGGCGGCGTCGAGCTGGCGCTGGCGATCGACCATCGGCTGCGCACCATCGCGCACAACGCCGAGGTCGTCGTGACGCTCGCGACCAAGGGCGAGATCCTGTCGGGCCAGGCCACGGCAGCGCGGCAGAAGATCCGCCGGATCTTCAAGGACCGTGGCATCCGCTTGCTGGAGAACAGCCCAGTGGCGCGTCTCGACGCCGACGCTGTGCAGCTCGAAAGCGGCGAACGGCTCATCGTCGACGACACCTTCGTCGTCACCGAGGCAAGTGCCGCCAAGTGGTTCGCCGGGACCGGCCTTGCTCTCGATGCCCGCGGCTTCTTCGCCGTCGAACCGACGCTCTGCACGACGACCGACGACCGCATCTTCGCGGTCGGCGACTGCGCCGGCGTGACGGCGCACCCGCGGCCCAAGGCCGGCGTCTTCGCCGTGCGCCAGGGCCCGCCGCTCGCCGCCAACCTGCGCCGCGCCCTGCTCGGCCGGCCGCTGAAAGCCTTCACGCCGCAGAGCCGCTATCTCTCGATCCTCGGCACCGGCGACGGCCATGCCGTGGCGACGCGCAGCGGCTGGGCGATCGAAGGCGCCTGGGTGTGGCGCTGGAAGGACCATATCGACCGCAAGTGGATGCGCATGTATCGCGAGCCGCCCGCCCAGCCAATGGATATGGCAGCGCGCACCGCCCCGCCCGATCCGGCGCTGGCCGATGCCGAGGCGAAGCGCCTGCTGGCCGATATCGGCATGCGCTGCGGCGGCTGCGGCGCCAAGGTCGGGGCCGGCGTGCTGACCCGCGTGCTGGCGCGGCTCGGTCCCTCTTCCACGGCAGGTGTCACGATCGGCCTCGATGCGCCGGACGACGCCGCCATGATCGAGGTGCCTCACGGCCGTGCGCTGGTGCAGTCCGTCGATTTCTTCCGCACCTTCATCGACGATCCCTTCGTCTTCGGCGAAGTGGCGGCCATCCATGCCCTGGGCGATGTCTGGGCAATGGGCGCGCAACCCCACAGCGCGCTGGCGGTGGCCGTGGTGCCGGCCGCGGCCGAGCGGCTCATGGAGGAGGATCTTTTCCAGTTGCTGTCGGGTGCCCGCAGCGTGCTCGACCGTGCGGGCTGCGCTTTGATCGGCGGCCATTCGGGTGAAGGGCCCGAGGCCGCGCTGGGCTTCTCGGTGAACGGCCTGGTCGATCCGGCGCGCGCTCTGCGCAAGGGCGGGCTGCAACCGGGCGACAAGCTCGTACTCACCAAGAAGCTCGGCACCGGCGTGATCTTCGCGGCGGCCATGCGGGGTGCCGCCCGCGGCCGCTGGATCGCCGCCGCGCTCGCCTCGATGCGCACCTTGTCGGACAAGGCGGCAGCCGCGCTGCTGACCGCCGGCGCGCACGCCTGCACCGACGTCACGGGCTTTGGCCTCGCCGGCCATCTTGCCGAGATGATCCGCGCCACCGGCCGTGGCGACGAGGTCTCGGTCGATCTCGATCTCGATGCCCTGCCCGTCCTCGACGGTGCCGTCGAGCTGTTCGCCCAGGGCCTCGCAAGTTCCCTGCAGCCCGAGAACCTGCGCGCCCGTCACCTGATCGACGGCATGGACCGGATGGCCAGCCATCCCAAGCTGCCGCTGCTGTTCGATCCGCAGACCGCCGGCGGCCTGCTCGCCGCCGTGCCCGCCGCAGCCGCCAAGAATTTCGACGGCGTCGTGATCGGCGAGGTGCGCGCCCGCACCGAAGGCCGGTCTTTCATTCACCTGGTTTAAGGAGGCGATCCATGGCGCATGCACGCGCGAGCATCGGCACGACCAACTACGAGACGACCATCGCCACAGGACATGGCGGGCATCACAAACTCAAGGCCGATGAAGGTTCAGAGCTCGGCGGCAAGGACGCCGGCCCCGCCCCCTACGATCTGCTGACCTCGGCGCTCGGCGCCTGCACGGTCATCACCTTGCGCATGTATGCCGAGCGCAAGAAGTGGCCGGTCACGGCGGTGCATGCCGACATCCACTTCTCGCGCGACGGCGACAAGCAGCGCATCGACCGCGTGCTGACCATCGAAGGTGCCGTCGACGACGAGCAGAAGAAGCGCATGGCCGACATCGCCGAACGCACGCCCGTGACGCTGACCTTGAAGACCGGCCTTGAGATCCTGACGAAGCTGGCTTGATCATCGCTGGGAGCGCGGCGGCGGCACGCTCAAAGAACACCTCACCCTGAGGAGCCGCGCGCAGCGTGGCGTCTCGAAGGGCATGGCCTGAGGCAACCGAAGGCTGGGAACGAGCACCTCGCCTGAGGCTCATCCTTCGAGACGCGGCCTGCGGCCGCTCCTCAGGATGAGGTAATCTTTGGGCGCGCTCTCAGCAATGCCCCCTAAAAATCCGCGGTCAGGGACAGCAGGAATGTCCGCGGCTGGCCTTGCGACAGGTAGCCGCCGGCGCTCACCCAATAGTTGTTGTTGCCGACATTGAGCACCTGGCCGCGCAAGGAAAGTGGCTTGCCGTCGGCGCGCTCGAACGTGTAGCTGGCGCGAAGATCGACGCGCGTCCAGGCCGGGACTGGCTGGGTATTGCCGGCATCGAGGTAGGTCGAGCCGGTGTAGACGACCCGCCCGCCCAGCGTGAGGCCCTTCACATAGGGCGTGTCCCAGTCGAGGCCGAGATTAGCCTGAAAGGTCGGCACACCTGGCGCATACTTGCCGTTATTGGTCCCTTCCAAGGTATTGGTCTGCACCGCGTCGAGGATCGAGAAGCCGCCGATCGGCTTCAGCCCCGGCAGCGGCTCGCCGAACATCGTGAACTCGATGCCCCTGTTGCGCTGCTGGCCGTCGACCACGAGGCTGTTGTTGAGCGGATTGGCGTACGAGCTCGGCTGCGTGATCTGAAAGGCGCTCAGCGTAGCGCCGAACTTGCCGAGGTCGAGCTTGGCACCGATCTCGAACTGGGTGGTGACCGAGGGCGGGAAGACCTGGCCGGCATTGGCCAGCCCCGGCCCGGCGACCGGCCCCTGCTCGAGCGCCTGGATCCAGTTGCCGTAGAAGGCGACTTCCTTCCACGGCCGGACGACGAGGCTCACCGACGGCGTCACGGCCGTCTGCTCGTAGCCGGGCATTGCCGCCCCGGTGATGCCGTCCCAGTTCGCGACCTGGACGGACTGAAAACGCAGGCCGCCGATCAACTGCACCTTGTTGTCCAGGGCGGAGATGGCATCGATCAGACCGACGCTCTTCAACGTCTGCTGCGCGGTGAGCGGCGGTCCGGCAAGCGGCGGGTACAGGTTGGGCGCGGCCAGATAAGCCGGCGCATAGATGTTCGACGCGTAGGCCGCCACCGGCCGGGTACGGGCCCCTGTCCAGGTGCTCAGGATCGACCCGTTGACGACGGCTTCGTGCTTCAGCGGGCCGGTCGCGAACCGCGCCCGGATGCCGGCGTCGGCACTCAGCGCCTGCTCGGTGGTGGCATTGTTGTTCGGCGCCGCGGTGATGCTGCCCAAAGTGTCCACGATGGTCGGAAACGCAATGGCGAAGGAGCCGGCGGTGCGCCGCCCGCCGACCTTGGCAAAGGCCGTAATGCTGTCGGTGAGATCCTGCTCGAAACGCAGCATGCCGTAGGTTTCGGTCGTGAACTTGAACAGCCACGAGGGATAGAAGCTCTTCCCGGCATTGGGCGCCGGCGGCACCAGCAGGCCCTCGGCGACGAAAGCACCGCCTTCGGGTCCGCCGATGTTGCGATTCACGTACCCGAAGTCGGCGTCGATGCGTGTGTCGTCGCCCCTGAAATCAAAGCCGGCCGTCAGGTTGAGCAGCGTGTCGGAGTTGCCCGAGACCGACGTGTTGCCGCTCATGAAGGCGGCGTTGATCCCGATGCCGGCGCGGTCCTCGGGCCCGAAGCGCCGGCCGAAGTCGATGTTGCCGCCGAACTGGGCGTCGCTGGCGTAGCGCGCCGTGAACCGCGTGATCGGCGTGCTGGTCGCCCGCTTGGGCACAAAGTTGATCGTGCCGCCGACCGCGCCGTTCGGCGGCATGCCGCTCAGCATGGCCGACGGCCCGCGAAACACTTCGATGCGTTCGACGCCGGCGAGATCCATCGTGAAGGTCGGCGTAATGCCGTACAGGCCGTTGAACGCCATGTCGCTGGTCCCGAGCTGGAAGCCGCGGATCTGCAGGCGGTCGTCCCACTGGCCCTGGCCGTAGATCGGCCGGATCGTCGGATCGTCCGCCACGGCATCCGCCAGGGTCCGCGACTGGGTCTGCTCGATATAGCGCTCGGTGTAGGTGGTCGTGCTGAACGGCGTGTCCATGTAGTCGCGGTTGCCGAGCGCGCCGACGCGGCCGCCGCGCGCCACCTCGCCGCCGGCATAGGCCGGCGGCAGGTTGCCGATCTCCGCCTGCGGCGGCACCGCGTTGGCCTGAACGCGCAGGGGATCGAGCTGTAAGGCGCTGCTGCCCGCACCGGCGTCCGGGCCACCGGACACCGTCACGGCTCTCGGCGAGGAGAAACGAAACGACGCGCCGGTGCCCGACAAGAGCTGCCGCAGCGCTTGCTCGGCCGTCATGGCGCCAGTGACGGTATTGCTAGTCTTGCCCGAAATGGTGGCGGGATCGACAGCGATCTGTAGGCCGGCCTGCTGGCCGAAGCTGGTGAGCGCGCGGGCGAGCGGCTGCGCGGGGATATCGAACGTCGAGGTCCGATCGGCCTGGGCCTGCTGCGATCCAGGTTCGACCGCCTGTCCTTGCGCCGACGCCTCGGCCGCCAACAGCATACCGGCGCTCGCCATGAAAATCGTCAGGATGTTCGCTGAGCCGCGCGCTGCCCGGTCAGTCCGAGGCAGCACCAATACTTCGTCCATCGATGGCACGTTGAAGAATCCCCCGTCACTCCGTGCCGGCGGGACCACGGACCTCTACTCGAGGCGAACGGTCTGCGCTCGCCATCAATTCTCCGACAATCGAGTCCCCGGGCTTTTAAGGTGTCTTTTCCGAAAGAGCCCGCCCTCGACGGGTCACCCTTATCGCGCGGAGATCACCAGCAGGTAGGGTGTGATCGTCGTCAGCCTGGCGTTCTGCGTCTCGGCCACGACGGTCAAAGCTTCGACCGGACGGGTAAGATCGAACACGCCGGTGACGAGCCGGCGGCCCAACGTCCGGTCGGACAACACGATGAGCCCGGCATGGTGACGCTGGAGCTCCTCGACGACTTCGCCGAACGTCGCGTCGTGGACGACGAGACGATGACGGCGCCACGAGGCGATCTCGTCCTGTGCGACCTCGCTGCGCGTGATGCTCCGCGAGGCTCGGTCAACGACAAGCCGCTGCTCGCGCGTCAGCATGGCCGCAGGCTTGCCGTCGCCCGGAGACACTTCGACCGTGCCGGACTGAACGGCGACGGAAATAGTTTCCGACGATTTTCCGACACTGAACGCGGTTCCCCTCACCGTCACTGTGACGTCGCCGGCGCGAACCCTGAACGGCCGGCCCTGGGCGGAGACGACCTCGAAGAAGGCCTGCCCGGCCAGCAGGGCAATCTCGCGACCGGCGCCGCCATACTTCAGGTCGATCGCGCTGCCGGCATCGAGATGAACGATACTTCCATCCTCGAGCACGACCTGGCGCAGCTCCGCCACGCCGGTGGCATGGTCGGCCAGCAGCCGCGTCTGCAACGTCGGAAAGAACGCGAACATCAGACAGGCCATCGCCGCCGCCGCGGCGGCGGCGACGGCCGTCCGGACATATCGCTTCACCATCGACGCCTGTCGCGTCGCGACCGCTACCGCCTTCCGCTCCGGCAACCGCTGACGCGGCAAGGCGCCGAGACGCTCCCAGGTGTGTCCCACGACCCGAAAGGCGTCGCGATGGGCGTCGCTCTGCTGCAGCCAGGCATCGAACGCCGCGCGCAATTGGACATCGTCGGGCGCCGCCTCCAGGCGCAGCAGCCAGTCCATGGCCTGCTCGCGGGGGGAACCTCCTTCGTGGGCAGTGGCGTCCAATGAATCCATTCTCGCAGGTGGCGCCGGCGCGGCGCGTCATTCTCTCTTTATAGACAATGGTTGGGGCGTTGTTTTCAGGATGGCCGCACCAGCGGCATGACGATCATGCCCCCCGTTCACTCCCGGCAATCAAGTTTCGTCGCCGAACAGCCGGCGTGCCGCATGAAGGCCCGCCTCCTTCACGAGCTGATGCACGCGGACCACCGAGATGTTCAGCTCGTTGGCAATGTCCTGCAGCGAGCGGCCTTCGATCCGGTACAGGTAGAATGCTGTCTGCGTCCGCTCCGGCAGCTCTGCGATCGAGTCCTCGAGCAGACGCAGCTCGTCGCGATAGACGAGCACCTGCTCGGCGCTCGGCAGGTCGGCGGCAACGCCTTCCATCACCGGCTCGGGAACGTCGATCGGACCGTGACGCGTCGTGCGCTTCGCCCAGTTGAGCGCGAGGTTCCGGACGATCCGGTAGAGGTAACCCTGCGGCTGGGCGATCTCGCTGCCCTGCCGGGCGCGCGCAGAAAAGCGCAGCCACGCCTCCTGCACGATGTCTTCGGCGCTGGCGCGGCTGCGGACGATTCGGGCTGCATAGGTCAGCAGCCGATCGCGATGCTCGATATAGATCGCCAGCGTCGAATCGGCCGGTATCGGATCGGCAGGTGCCACCGTTATCCTCTAAATGCGAATGATTCGCATTACTATCTATAGACCGCTCCAATGCGAGGACACAAGGCCGAAAGACTGGTGTCCCGTCATCGTCAAAGCGACCGGCTGAGAGAGAGGGGTACAGGCCGTTACGGCGACGTCAGACAAATCGAGGGGGGACAGGACCCTGCACGTACAATCTTGAACATCGGTGGGATGACATTGTTGGTGGGCCCCGGATTGTTCTTCGTCACCACGATTCCCGGTGCAATCTCCAGATCAAACCAGCCGCTGTTGGCAAACAGCACCTGGGTCGTACCGCCCTCGAAGTCGCTTTCAAAGCGCTGACTCTTCAGCAACGGCCCCCCGCTTTGGTCGAGATAATGCCAATGAATCTTGTGTTTGCCGGGGATCAGGTCGATGACCATCGCTTCCTTCGGATTGAGGCTGCCGATCTTGACTTCGTCGATGTAGATGTCGCCTGAGATGCTGTGCACCGTGTAGGGCGTAAAAATGGCGCCCGTCGGCATTTTCCCGAGGAAGATATAGAGGCGCGTCCGGTCGGGGGCTGGTGTTGTGATTGTTCGGACCAGTTGCTCATAGTCCGCTGTGGCCAGGACTGGCACAGCACGCGGCTGACAAGCTGCGGCGACGATGGCCAACAGGCTCATCACCACAATTCTCACTATCATGGTTCCCCCGGTCGAACGTTCATTGCGCCTATACATCGAGTGCCCGTCCATGCGGCTCTGATCCAGCGGGCGCCGCCAGACTTCTTGCTGCGACGTGGACGGTCGCTGCAACAGCCGAACGACCATCGAGGCTGACCTGCGCGGAAGTCCACGAGCACAGGGAATCCCCATCGCCCGAAGCTGCCCTCGGAGATCAGACATCGAACGGCACGCTTTGGCGTCTGTTTCGCCCAGCCGCCGAGAGCCTCGCTGAGAACTTGCACGGCGCTGCGCCAATCGGCGTGCTGCCTTGCCTACCTCACCGCTTGCCGTTCTTCTTCCACGCCTCGTAGTCGCGCTTGGCCTCCTCGCTCGCCACGGGAAACAGGCCCTTCAGCGACCGGCCGCGCGCCACCTCGGCTTCGGCGAACTCTTCGTAGTGGTAGGTATTGAGCGCCTCTTCGGCCACCGCCTCGACGATGCTGGGCGGGATCACGAGGACGGCGTCGCGATCGCCCACGATCACGTCGCCGGGATAGACGGCGACGCCGCCGCAGCCGATCGGCAGGTTGAGGTCGACCGGCCGGTGCGCGATCGGGCTGGGTGGCGAGGACGGCCGGCGGTGATAGGCCGGCAGGCCGGTCTTGAACACGCCGTCGGTGTCGCGGAAGCCGCCGTCGGTGACGATGCCCGCCGCACCGCGCGCCTTCAGCCGGCCGACATAAAGGTCACCGGCCGAGGCCGCCCGCGAATCGCCGCGCGAATCGATCATCAGCACGTGACCTGGCGGGCACTCTTCCATGGCCTGCGGCTGCACCATCGAGCGGTTGGTCGAGGTCGGCCCGTCCATGTCCTCGCGCGAAGGGATGAAGCGCATGGTGAAGGCGAGGCCGACCATGCGCGGCTGCTCGGGCCGCATCGGCCATACGTCGAAAAGGGTCATGCTGCGCAGGCCCCGGCGGTTCAGCACGCCGGTCAGGGTCGATGTCCCGACCTTGGCCAGTGCCTCGCGCAGATCGGCTGAAAGCGTCGTCATTGGTGATTTCTCCCTCTCGATTTCGCTGCGACGTTAGCCGATAATCGCCGGCAAATGCGCGTCGAAATCCTCTGTACCGGCGACGAGATCCTCACCGGCAAGACCGTCAACACCAACTACAGCCACATCGCCCGGCGTCTCGTCGATGTCGGCCTCGGCGTCCACTGGGGGACCACCGTGGGCGACGACCGCGAGAGCCTGCTGCAGGCTTTCCGCCAGGCCGGCGAGCGGGCCGACGCGGTGATCGTGAATGGCGGGCTCGGCCCGACCGTCGACGACCTCTCGCAGGAGGTCGCGGCCCAGGCGGCCGGCGTCGAGCTGGAGCTCAGCGACTACTGGCTGAAGCGCATGGAGGAGTCCTACGCGCGGCGCGGCCGGGCGATGCCGCCCAACAACCGCAAGCAAGCCCTGCTGCCGGCCAATGCGGAGTTCATCGACAATCCGATCGGCACGGCCTGCGGCTTCGCCGTCACCATCGGCAAGGCACGCTTCTTCTTCACCCCCGGCGTGCCGCGCGAGATGCGCCGCATGCTCGACGAGCAGGTCCTGCCCCGCCTGCTGGCACTCGGCGGTATCAAGGGCGTGAGCCGGTTGAAGCGCTTCCACACGTTCGGCATCGGTGAATCGCGCGCCGACCAGATGCTGGGCGATATGCCGGCCTTCCAGAACGGCGGCGGCATCAAGCTCGGCTTCCAGGCGCACTACCCGCAGCTCGAGACCAAGCTGGCGCTGAGCGGTGAGGACGACGGCGACCTCGCGGCCCGGCTGGCGCCCGTCGAAGCCGAAGTACGCCGTCGACTCGGCAACTTCATCATCGCCGAGGACGACCAGACACTCGAGGGCGTGATCCTCGGCAAATTGCTGGAGCGCGGCGCTTCGCTGGCGACGGCCGAGATGTTCACCGGCGGCCATCTCGCCGCCCGTCTTGCGCCGCTGGCCGGCGCCGAGAAGGTCTTCCGGCGCGGCCTCGTCGCCCGCCATGCCGGCGAGCTCGACGCGAGCGGCGTCAATCCCGATGCCGCCGCGGCCGCCGCGCAAACCTTGCGCGAGAGAAGCGGCGCCAGCCACGCGCTGGTCGTACTGATCGATCTCGACGAGGATGCCGGCGCGAGCACAGATCGCCCCGACTTCGGCGGCACGATCTGCATCGGCCTGGCCGATGCCGGCGGCGCCATCGCCCGCCAGGCGCGCCTGCTGGGCGGCCGCGACTGGGTGCGCATCGGCGCCACCGAACTCGGCCTCGACTGCCTGCGCCGCCACCTGCTCGGCCTGCCGGTCGACGAACGGATCGACTTCGAGCGGCGCTGAGCCACGGCGACATGGTAAGCCTAATTATCCTGCGCGAAGTTTACACCGCGCAGGCCGCAGGGAAGGACCTTCCCTCTTTTCCTTCGCCGTCATTCTCCATCGCGTCGTCCCGTCACGAACCCGCAGCCGTCCGCGATCGCAGCCCGTCGCTCGACGGGAAACGCACCTTCGAGAAAGGTCTCGAGAGCATCGCGGTCCAGGCGCCCGTTCGCTTCGAGCAGTCTCTCTGCCAGGGCCGCAATCGTCGGCCATAGCCTGCTGACGAGCACGGCAGACGCAAGCCGGCCCTCGGCCATGCGCGCTTCTGCAAGGCGCGCGTGGTCTTCGCCGTCAGACGGATGATCGGATCGGCCGACCACTCGCCACGCCTGCTCCTGATCTGCAGCGGCCCGCGAACGTCCGACGCCGTTGGCGAGCGACCATCCGCCGGGATCGGCGCGCTTCTGGGCAATTTCACCGGCGAGCGACACGAGCAGATTCTGACGCCATCGACCGGGCGGAAACTTACCTTCGAAGAAAGTCGCGCCCTGCCAGGTGCGCAGATCGATTTCAATGCGCTCGAGGCGCAGGCCGAACAATACACCCAGGATGGCATGAGCCGCTTCGTGAACGGCCAGCGGCCAGCAACGGTGGGCTTCGATCGTCGAACTCATCTCGGTGCCTCTCCTCCACCTCGGGTCGCTCCGCTGCCGATGGTGACGTCAGTTGCAGTGAAACTCTTCGCGTTATGGTGGTGCACACACGAAAAGGAAATTGTTGCTCTACTGTAACAAGAAGCACCCAAAAAAAGTCAACGACGGCAGGTATGCGTCAACGCACTCGCCTATCGGTGGCAGCCGCCGCAACCACGGTGTTAGCGTCCGCGCCCTGAGCTGCACGGTTACGGGAGACGAGCACGTCGTTCCGTACCGCTTACTTGGGAGGACCGACATGCTCACCCTCGCACGCTTGCGCGCTCTGCTGGCGCGGAACACGGCTGCGGCCCCCGTCCGGTCGTTGGCCGCCCGCGCGCTGGCGCGGACGCGCATTCTCTATCCGCGTCCCAGGGTGACGCCAGCGACGGCCGCCGCGGCGCGTGCGATCGTGCAGGAGCATTTCGAGGATGCGCGGCGGGTCGAGCTGACCGGGCCTGGTACGGTGATCGTCCAGAACACCGAATATGCCTTCAACGGCAAGTACCGCAACGGCATGTATTTCTACGATGCCGAGGGAATGCTGAACCAGGACATCCATGCCGCGCTGGCCGACGAAACCATCCAGCAGCTCACCAAGTGGCGGCGCGATCGGGCGGACACGACCCTGATCTACAGCTCCGGCGCCAACGCCGCCGAGATCGCTGCCAAGACATTCGAGATTACGAACTTCACCATTTCGAGCGAAGACCCGACCTCGGTGGCGGTCAGCAGCAAGCTCACGGCCGGCGCGATCGATGCCATCGACAGGATCACGGGCAGCGTGGCCGGGTTCCCCGACATTCGCTTCAATCCCGGCACCGGCCCGATCATCATGGACTATCGCGACCTGGCGCGGAACCGGAGCATCAGGGCGTCCTACGTCTATTGCTCGGACCTCAATCCCACGACGGCGGCCCGCGCCGTCCGCGACGCCAGGGTCATGTTCCACATGTCCAACGGCTCGCCGCTGGCCATCCTCCGCAAGGATCCCAGGGCGCCGGTGCTTCCCGAATCATCGCGCGGCCTGGTCGTCGTCAGCAGCGATGCCCGCGACTTCTTGGACGAAATCCGCAGCAACGCGGTCATTCCGGGGACGACCGGCGTGCTCGAGGTGGTCGAAACGAGCCCGGTGACGGGCGTCAGCGGCGGGCTGGCCACCCTCAAAGCGAACATCGTCAAGGGCATGGAATATTTCACCGGCGCGTCGTCGCCGGCGGTAGCCGACGTCGGCGCCAGCCTGTCTCTGGACCGGCGGGTCGCCACCGCGCTCTTCGAGCTCGACGGCACGACGCCGATGGCCTTCGCCACCAAGGAGTTCGATTTCGGTGCGCTGGCCGACAGCGCCGTGGCCGCGGTCGCCGACGATGTCGCCGCCGGCAAACTCTTCACCGTCGGCATCGACCTCAAGCCGGTCGACCGCGCCGTCGTGCCGCCGGAGAAGGATCAGGTCCTGTTCGCCGGCATGGACGATACCGGGCCGTCCGGCGGTTCGGTCGATCCCGTCGATCCCGACAAGCCGGTCGATCCGCAGCCCGATCCCATCGACCCGCTGCCCGATCCCGACAAGCCGGTGGACCCGCAACCCGATCCGGCCAATCCCGACCAGCCGGTCGATCCCAACACTCCGGTCGATCCCAACCACCCGGTCGATCCGCCCATTGATCCGGACCATCCGGTCGATCCGGACCAGCCCGTCGATCCCGACCCCGAGCATCCCGTCGATCCCGAGCATCCGGTCGAGCCGCCGAGGCCGCCGATGAAATAACTCCGCTGAAATAGCTCCGTCGCGTCGACATTCAGGAGAGACATCATGGCGGCAGATGGTGGTGGGGGCCGCGGCGGTCCGACGAAAGAGATGCTGGCCACGCGCATCGTCCAGGAGAAGGGCGGTCCCGACGGCACGACGAAGATGATCTTCTCGGTCGAAGCGCCGTGCGTGCTGACCAACGACAATGTGCCGGGCGACCGCAACACGATCGTCTATGCCGACCGTCTCGAAATCCACGGCTGCATCTCGCGGCCGGGCCGCACCATTGCGGTCTACGCGCGTGAGATCGTGGGCGTCGGCGCCGATGCCGGAATCAATGTCAGCGGCACCACGCCTGCCGCACCGGCGGCCCAGCCGCCGGGCGCGCCCGGCACCACGGGTCAGGACGGCGAGGACCGGCAGGTCGGCATCACCGCCGCCACCGATGGCGGGGCCGGACAGCCCGGCAGGCCGGGCGACGGTGGCGGGCCGGGAACGTCTGCCGGGACGATCACCCTCATCGCCTACAAGTTGAGCGGAAACGCCTTGCGGCTCGTGGCCAATGGCGGTGCCGGCGGCGCCGGTCAGGCTGGCGCCGCCGGCGGCCGGGGCGGCACCGGTGGCAAGGGCGCGGACGGTTTCCGATATTCGCGGGCCTTTCCGCGCGGCGGCGGCATCTACTACACCAAGGTCCATGGCGGCAATGGCGGCCATGGCGGCAATGCCGCCAACGGCGCGGCTGGCGGTACCGGCGGCACGGGCGGCAATGGCGGCCAGATAGATTGCCGCTACGTCGCCCACGACAACGCGCCGGTTGTCTCGGCCGCCGCCGGCCCGGGCGGTGCGGGCGGCGCCGGTGGCGCGGGCGGTGCGATGGGCATGGGCGGCGCGGCAGGCGCGAGCCGCGATGGTGCGGATGGCGGCAACCTGGGCCTGGTGGGCTTCGCGGGCGTGAACGGCGCGGCTGGCGCAGGCGGCGCGAGCGGTGCGGCCGGCCGGGCAAACGCGGCCGTCGTGACCTTGGCCGACATGAGGGTCGCGGTGCATCCCATCCAGTTGGGATTGATGCTGCAACAGGCCAAGCTCGGCTACATCGCGGCCGATCCCGGCATCAAGGGCAGCTTCACCGCACCAACGGCGGCGCTGCGCTGGCTGTACGACACGACCTGCTTCTATGCCGCGGCGACGCCGCCGCAGGGCACGGGCTTCTCGGCCTCCGACATCGCACGCTTTGCCGGCATCAATGCCCAGGCGCACAGCCTGCTGTCGCTGATCAGCCACCGCCGCGATGCGTTCGGCAACAGCTTCAGTTGGGCGCCGGGCCTCTCCTATCAATATTGCGAGGAAACGCTCGGCAAGCTTGGCGCCGAGTTCGACGTCGTGGGCGCCGCGCTCGACAAGTATCTCGACCTGCAGGCGGCCCAGAAGGATCGCCAGGACGGCGCCAAGGCCGGGCTGAGCTCCTCGCGCGGCAAGCGCACCGCGATCGGCGACCGGATCGCCGACCTCGACAAGTCGATCGAGAGTGCGGCGGATGCGATCGGCACATTGATGTCAGACGTGACGGCGGCACAGCACAATCTCGTCACGGCGCTGGGCGCCGCCGCCCGAAACGTCGAGGCCACGGCCGGCTGCAAGTTGGAGTCGCTGTTCCAGGCGCTCGGCATGATCGCCATGACCGATCCTGAATCGAAGATGTTCGACAGCGTCGTCGCCACGCAGACGGCGGGCGCCCTCAACGGCTTCGTCGAGCAGGCCGAGAATGTGACGCTGGGGCCCGGGCAGGTCCGCCGGGAGTACCTGGTCGCGGAGATCGACAATCTCGGCAGCGACGTGCTGAAGCTCGACGAGGGCTTCAAGAAGTTCGGCAAGACGTCGGCGCTCGTTCCCAACGATCCCAACTGCTACAAGGTGAAGGCCACCGCGCAGCAGATCGAGCAGGAGCTGAAGCCCTACAAGGGAGTGAAAGGGGTCGACACGGCGCTGGCCGACGTCGACAAGCTCGTCGCCGCCAGCCTGGCGCTGAACGACGGCATCCTCGCCTACAATGCCTGCGTCGCGCAGAAGAGCGAACTGCTGGGGCAGGAGAAGCAGCTCGACGCCGATATCGGCGACTACGAGACGATCATCAGCAACATCACCGATTTCGATGCCGCCGGCATCACCGCGATGCTGATGCGGACCTATCACCAGATCCGCGACGACTGCATCTCGATGCTCTACATGACCAGCCGGACCCTCGGTTACTGGTCGGTCTCGCGGCCCGACATCCGCGCGCTGCTGCCGAACGGCGGCGATGTCGGGCCGACCGAGATCCACGCCGCCAATGCCGCGGTGCTGGACATGGCGTTCAAGGCCAATGCCGCTTTCCGCAAGCCCAATCAGTTCTTCAAGGATCCGGTCGGCAACAACCCGAACCCGATCGTCATCGACGACAAGGACACGCTGGCGACCTTCCAGCGGGCCGATTCGAGTGGGTCCTACACGCTCTATTACGCGCTGCCGCTGCCGACCGCCGGGAGCACCATCCGCGACAACCAGTTCGCCGGGATGCGCAACGTGCGTATCGGCGAAATCCAGGTGTATCTCGACGGCGCCAAGGCCCAGGGCGAGCTGAACATCACGGTCGGGCGCGGCGGGCGCGAGCAGATCGCCAACGCCGCGGGCGATGTCCTGACCTTCGAAACCGATCCGGTGGAAACGCGGTTCAGCTACAACCCCGCGACGATGGCGATCTCCCGTCCCGCCACCTTCGCGGTATCGGACAGCGACGTCTTCGCCACCGTCGGCCCGTTCTGCACCTGGACCTTCAAGATCGACGCCGCGCTCAACACCAAGGTCGACCTGAGCGGACTGAAAGCCGTGCGGCTCGTCTTCTTCGGCCACTGTCTCTAGCGCCGCCCGTCGGCCCCTTGCGCCGTCATCGGCCACCTTCCTACATCGCGACAACGTTCGGCAGGTACAGCATGGCAACAGAGAGTGCCGCGGATCTCAGTGCGAAGAAGGAGAAGCTGGCCACGCGCATCAGCCAGGATGTCGGCAACAGCGACGGCTCGACGACGGGCTTCATCTATTCGATCGAAGCGCCGTGCGTGATCACCAACGACGACGCGCTGGGCGACCGCAACATGACGGTCTATGCCGACCGCATCGAGATCAAAGGCATGATCCGCCGGCCGGGACGCAAGATCGCGCTCTACGCGCGCGAGATCGTGGGCGTCGATGCCGGCGCCGGCTTCGATGTCAGCGGTCCATCCGTCACCGCCACACAGAACGCGCTGCCGCCGGCGCAGCCCGGCAGCAATGGTCCGGATGGCCATCAGGATAACAAGACAGTCACGCCGGGAATTAACGGCACGAACGGCAAGGACGCCGGCGATACGGCCGCCAAGGGCGCCGACGCCGCCTCGGCGGGCTCGATCACGATCGTTGCCTATCGGCTGGGCGGCAATGCCCTGCATCTGCAGGCGAACGGCGGCAATGCCGAGGCCGGCCAGGCAGGCCAGGCCGCCGGCCATGGCGGCAATGGCGGCAACGGCACCGGCGGCTTCGTCTACGGATCGGGCGCGGGGCGCGGGGGTGTCATCTGGCACCACGTCAACGGCAGCAACGGCGGGGCGGCGGGATCGGGCGGCAAGGGCGGCAATGGCGGCGTGGGCGGCCGGGGCGGCAATGCCGGTCGCATCGTCTGCCGCTACGTCGAGCACGAGTCAGCGCCCGTGCTGGTCGCCACTCCGGGAAGCGGCGGCAAAGGCGGTGCCGCCGGCGCCGGCGGGGCGGCCGGTACGCCGGGCAACGGCGGCTCGGGCCACGACGGCACCTCCGACGGCGCCAGGGGCGCGGCCGGCACGCCCGGCGCCAACGGCACACCCGGCGCCGACGGTGCGACCGGTGCGGCGGGGACGGCCACCGCCACGGTCGCGACGCTCGCCGACATGTGGGCAACGGTGCATCCCGTGCAGGCCGGCCTGCTGCTGCAACAGGCGAGGCTGGGCTACATCTCCGCCGATCCTTCGATCAAGGGAAGCTTCACCGCGCCGGCCGCGTCGCTGCGCTGGCTGTTCGACATCACCAGCCCGTTCTCTGCCGCCAAGCCGCCGCAGGGATCGGCGTTCGGCGCCTCCGACGTCGCCCGTCTTGCCGCCATCAACACCCAGGCCCAGGCCCTGCTGACCCGGATGAGCCATCAGCGCGACGCGTTCGGCAACAGCTTCGCGTGGACGCCGTGCCTGTCCTACGACTATTGCAGCAAGACGCTGGCGGCGCTGGGCGTGCAGTTCGACGCCATCGGCGCGGCGCTCGATCAATACATCACCGAGCACGCAGAGCAGGCGCAGCGTCACGATTCGGCCACCGCCGGTCTCGGCCAGGCGCGCGCCAAGTCCACGGCGATCGCCGACCGGCTCACCGATATCGACGCGTCGATCAAGAGCAGCGCCGAGGACATCGGCCCGCTGATGGACGACGTCGAGGCGGCACGCACGACGCTCGTCAATCAGCTGCAGCACGCAAAGGACGCCATCGAGGGCAAGACCAAATGCACGTTCGATGCGCTGCTGCAGGGCGCCGGCATGGTGGCCATGATGGATCCCGAAAGCGGCATGTTCGCTGCCACCCTCGCCACGCAGACGGCGAGCGTCGCCAACAGCGTCGCCGAGCAGAACGACTATGCCTCGTTCGATACCGGCCAGGTCAACAAGCACTATATCGTCCGCCGGATCGACACGTTCGGCTCCGACGTGAAGACTCTCGCCGAAGGCTACACGCTCCTGTCCAATTCCCCGCAGCTCAAGATCGACGATCCCAACTGCTACAAGGTGAAGGTGGCGACGGACAAGATCGACAGCGCACTCAGTCCCTATACCGATCTTAAAGATGTGCAGGAGGCAATTGCCGACGTCGACAAGTTCCTGGCCGCCTGCCAGAAGCTCAACGACGGCCTCTTCCAGTACAACGCCTTCGTCATGCAGAAGAGCGAGCTGCTGGGGCAGAAGAAGCAGCTCGACGCCGATGTCGGCGACTTCGAGACGATCCTCGCCAGGCTCGCCGACGCCGACGATGCCGGCCTCATGGCGATGATGATGCGGAACTATCACCAGATGCGCGACGAGTGCATCTCGATGCTCTACATGACCAGCCGGACCTACGCCTACTGGGCGGTCAAGCGGCCCGACATCCGCGGGCTGCTGCCTTCGTCCGGCGATATCGGTCCGACCGACATCCACACCGCCATCGGCACCGTGCTGGACAATACGACCGCCGCCCACACCGAGTTCGGAAACATCGATCAGCCCTTCGACAGTCCCGACGGCCTCAATCCGAACCCGATCACCATCGACAACAAGGACGTGCTTGCGGCCTTCGCCAAGCCCGACAAGACGGGGTCCTACACGCTGTTCCATGCGCTTCCCATCCCGAAGCCCGGCGACACCAGCGACAAGAATCAGTTCTTCGGGATGCGCAACGTGCGCATCCGCGAGATCCAGGTGTATCTCGACGGGGCGACATCGACGCGCGACCTGAACATCACGGTGACGCACGGCGGACGCGAGGAGATCAGCAACGCCGCCGGCGACAGGCTGACGTTCGAGTCCACGCCGATCGACACGCAGTTCAGCTACAACCCCGGCACGATGGCGATCTCCCGCCGGTCGACCTACGCCGCGACGGACCGCGACATCTACGCGCCCGTCGGTCCGTTCTGCACCTGGACCTTCAAGGTCGACGCCGCCCTCAACGGCAAGGTCGACCTGAGCAAGCTGAAAGCCGTGCGCCTCGTCTTCTTCGGGTACAGCCTGTAAGCGCGCCGAACGCTCACCGAGGCGCGGCGTCGAGCTTGTACTGCCTCTGGAAGAAGGCCGAATGCACGCCGCCCTCGGGCGGTCGGGCGGCGATATGCTGAGTGACCTGGGCATTGGCCGACTGGTTTCCGGCGACCATCAGCACCACGTGGTCGACCGGGATGGTCTGCAGCGTCCCCCGCTTCAACAGCTCGTCGAAGATGGCTTCCGGTTCCCCCTCGGGTGCGGCAATCCAGTATCGCAGGGCGTTGAGCATGCGCTGCGTCTTGGGATCGTGCGCCTTGTAGTCGCCGGCGACGTAGTGCGTTCCCAGGGTCGCGATCCTGGCGATGCAGATCGGCTCCCCCGCGGCCTCGGGATCCTCGGCGCTATGGTCGGTATGCAGGCCGTGCGGTTCGGGCACGGTGAACCTGCCATAGGCATAGTGCTCTTTGCGATAGCGGGCCGACGGAACCAGCAGGCTCATCATCCGGTCGACATCGTCGTTATAGAGACGCACGTAGTGCGCCATGGTGTCGGGCGTCCCGGCGGCGAAGTTCTGGGCCAGCCAGTTGTCGTCGACGGAGACCGTCCGGACGTCGTCGAACTGCCGGGCATGGCCGTGGATCGCCTGCCGCGCGGCGTCGCTGAAGCGGGCAATGGGCAAGGGCAGGTGCGTATGGGCGTCGCGGTCGTTGAAATCCGCATGCAGGCCTTCGACGAGCGACCACTGATCGGGCGAGAACGGCACCGGCTCCAGGATCTCCAGTCTGGACGCCAAGGCTGCCCACGCCTCACGAAGAGATGCCATCACCCTTCTCCCGATGACTCCGCAGGTGGGCGTGCTGAAACGGTGGCCTGCAGCGCGCCCTCGCATTGGCTTTGTCACCCAAACCGCGAACGCGCAATCGGTATGGTTTTTCCCGGCTGCGATCTTGAAGCCAAGCAAGGGTAGAGGGAGGAGAACCCCATGCCATCGATGACAGCGACAGCCGAGGCCTTCTTCGACGCCTGCGAGACCGGAAAGGGCTGGGAGGGCTGCAAGGCCTACTGTGTCGCCGACGCGACCTTCGCCGCACAGGCCGAACCTTTGGAAGGCGTCAAGACGCTGGAAGCCTACACGGACTGGATGAAAGGCCTGATGACCATCCTGCCGGACGGCCACTACGAGGTGCGATCGTTTGCAACGGACGAAGCGCGCAACAACGTGACCGCGTACGGGGTCTTTTCCGGCACCCATACAGGCCCCGGCGGCCCTTGCGCCCCGACCGGACGAAAGACGCAGTCGGACTACGTCTATGTCATGCAGTTCAAGGACGGCAAGATCGGCCACATGACCAAGATCTGGAACGCCGGCGTCGCCCTGAAGGAGCTGGGCTGGCTCTGAGGCGATTGCTTCGGCGGCCGACGCTCCGCGCTACCTATCGGCACCGAACGGTGACGTTGAAGTCCCGGCCGTTCGGCCCCGCCCGCCCCGCCGCGGTCAGCAGGCCATCGACGACCCTGCCCGACATCGGCGCAACGAATTGCTGGTTCACATGGGTCTGCTGGCCGATGCCGTTGTAGGTCAACGATACGTTGCCGGCTGCATCGATGCGCCCCCTGACAACGTTGCGCTGGCTGGTGTCGGCCTGCGACACCCAGCTGTCGCTGACCTCGCCATTGCGGATGGTCATGCTCGCGTACCAGCAGTTCGGGGGAAAGCCCTGGTAGGCGCCGCGACACCACTGCGAGCGGTAGGTGCCTTCGCATTGGCCACCCCTGCCGGCCGCAGGCGGCGCTGCTGCTGCTGTCGATGTCGATGGTGATGTTGATGGTGATGGCGATGACGGTGCCGCTGCCGACGGAGCAGGAGGCGGTGGCGGACTTTGGGCGAGCTTCTTCTGCTCCTCGTCGTAACGCGCCAGAGCCGGCGCGGCCTCGCGCAGCAGCGCCGTCAGCTGGTCCTGCGTGAGGTAGCCGGTCGCGGCGTGGCCGGCCTTCTTCTGCCAGTCCCCGATCATCTCGCGCGACCGGGCGCCGAAGACGCCGTCAACACCGCCGGTCGCAAAGCCCACCGAGGTGAGCGCCACCTGGATGCGCTGACGATCGAGCGGACCGAGCCGCAGCGCCGCCTCGGCCGCCTCGGCGCCCTTGCGATCGGCCTCCGCCGCGCGCTGCCGGGACGCCGCCTCCTCCTGGGCCTTGGCGGCCGCCTCGGCGTCGGCCTTTGCCTTGGCTGCAGCATCCGCCTCGGCCTGAAGCTTCGCGTCGGCGGCCGCCTTTTGCCGCGCGGCTTCCTCCGCCGCCGCCTTGTCGCGGACTTCCTGCTCGATGCGCGCCCGCAAGGCGGCCTCCTCGTCGGCCTTGCGGCGGGCCTCCGCCTCGGCCCGCAACCGTGCGGTCTCCTCCAGCGCCAGGCGCTGCTCGCGGCGCGCCTGCTCCAGTTCCTGCTGTGCCCGGTCGGGCATCGTGGGCGCCGCGACGGCGACCGGAGGCGTGGGAGCAGATGCCGACAGCGACGTGGAGGGTCGTGAGCCGGTGCCCAGCGCCCACCAGCCGCCCGCCGCGACAACCAGCAGAGCCGCCGCGGCCGCGGCAATCTTGGTGCCGGTGCCCAGGCCGCGCGGCCGATCTGGAGGCGCTGCGGTGGCGGTGGCCTTCGCGGAGGCATCGGCGGCAGGCGGCTCCGACACCTTGGCCGTCATCACCACCGTCGCCGGCGATGCCGCAGTACCCGACAGCAGCGCCCGCCAGGCCGCGACGGATTGCGGCCGGGCGGCGGCCCGCACGACGAGGGCGGCGTCGATCCCGGCGAGGAGCGGCTTGGGAAAGGCACGACCTGAACCCGCCAGCGGCACGAGCGTGTCGTCCACCATGCGGTCGATGGCATTGTCGGGCGCAGCGCCGGTGATGGCGTGATAGAGCGTGGCGGCCAGGCTGTAGATGTCGGTCCACGCCCCCTGTGCGCCCGAGGTGAACTGCTCGACCGGCGCATAGCCCGGCGTGAACACCGCCGTCATGGCCTGGGTGCGGCCCGCAACGGCGGCCCGCGAGGCGCCGAAATCGATCAGGGTCGGCCGCCCCCTCTCATCGAGCAGGATGTTGGCCGGCTTGATGTCGCGGTGGAGAAAGCCCGCGGTGTGGACCTGTTCCAGACCGTCGAGAAGCGGCGCCAGGATCCTGTCGATGGCGGCCGCATCGAGCGGTCCGCCACGCCGGATGCGCTCGTCCAAGGTCTCGCCATCGACCAGCTCCATCACGAGATAGGCCGTGCCGTTGGCCTGGAGAAAGTCGTGGACCTTCACGATGCCGGGGGCGCGCTGGAGCGCCGCCAGGGTGCGCCCCTCGGACACGAAGCGTTCCAGCCCCCAAGCCAGATCGTCGGCCGCACCGCGCGAGCGCGGCACGACGGTGATGCCATCCTTGCGCACGGCCAGCGCCGCGGGGAGATATTCCTTGATGGCGACCTGCCGTCCGAGTTCGGCATCGACCGCGCGATAGGTGATGCCGAAGCCGCCCTGGCCCAGCACGGCGACGACGCGATAACGGCCGATGGCCTGGCCGGGTCGAAGGGTTACCAGATCGACGTCTGGCCCGGGGTCGTCATCGTCGCCAACGCCTTCCGCCATGAACGAACTCCTCCGCAGCGCACGCATGCGCCCGCGGGCCCAAACAAGACCGTTCAGTTGACCGCAGGATGAGGCGCGGCCGGTCCGGAGTCGAGGGGGCGACGGCTGGCCCGCTGTGTCATGCGCGGGGTGCGTCGTGCAGTATCATCGGCCACGAGGCCACGAGGCCGCAATTTATGCCTCCCCCCGTCGTTGCGCTTTTGAATCTACACTTCCTCTTTCACCTCCCCATTTGAATGGGGAGGAGAAGAGGTCTGAGCCCGATCGCCGCTTCCGGCCGGCCTACCGCAGCCGTTGCCGGCGCGCGATGATCTGCATGTGGCTCATGACCTCGACAACGCCTGGCAGGGCCGTGGTCGCCCGCCGGCAGGCGATCTCCTGTTCCTGGTCCGCCACCTGGCCCCACAGATGAACGATGCCGTTGCGCACCACGACATCGAACGCCGCCCCCAGCGGCAGACCGAGCTTGTGGATCGCGGCGACCACGCTGTCGCGCAACGCATCGCTGTCGGAGGCCGGGGCGCGGTCCTGCTCGGCGCCAGCCACTGGCCCGGGCGAGAGCATGGCCTTCACGAGATCGAGCCGGCTGATGACACCGACCACCGATCGGTCGCGCACCACCGGGAGGTGCTTGACCCGGTGCTTCACCATCAGGGCGGCGACGTCTGCCAGCTCGTCCTCTTCCGTCGCCACGACGACCTTCCGGGTCATGATGCTGGATATCGGCGCCGCGAGCGCCGTGTCGGCGTCGCGGGTCCCGCGCGTCAGACCCTCCGCCGTTTCGTGTCCGAGCAGATCGTGCTCGCTCAGGATGCCGACCAGCGCGCCCTCGCTGTCGACCACCGGCAACGTGCCGACGCGGGCATTCACCATCACCTGCGCGGCATCGAGCAGGCTCGCCGTGGCGGCGACCGTCGTCACGTGCGCAGTCATGACGTCCCTGGCGGGCATCGGCGTTCTCCCCCTGCCTTTCCTTCGCGGCGAACTCTAGCCGCTGCCGGGGTGTGTCCCCTTGACGTAAATCAAGCGCTGCATGCTGTGCCTGTCTTCAGTTGCACTTGACCCCTGGCTTGAATTCGACGCGACGGTCGAGCGCGTCGCTCGCATCGTCCTTGGACGTCCCGATCAACATTTGCGTCGAGGCTGCTCCTGTTGCGAGCAGGCGGTTGCGCAATTGAGGTGAATCGCGTTCGAGCTGAGCCTTGACGAAGTCGGCGCGTTGCAAGGACAGCTGCTCGTTGGCCTGCATCGTCCCGGTCCCGCTGGTGTGGCCGCTCACCTCGATGCAACTGTTCGTCGCTGCCGTCTGCTGTGCCGCACGCTCGGCGATCTGCTGCATCCACATCGGATACGGGGAGCTGACCTGCGGGTCCCTGTAGAATTGAGTCGATCCCGGCTCGAACAGGAACTTGACGCCGAGGCGGTTGCGTTTCAGCCCATAGCCCACCGCATCGCCAAAGGCCGTGGTGGCCTGCTGCTGCTGATTGAGCTTCGAGAGCGCGAGATAGAGCCCGTTGTAGGCCTTGAGCTGATCGCCGCCCGGCTGCCCCTTTGCCGCGCCGTACAGATCCAGCGCGCTGCGATACTGGCCGGAATTGTAGGCCTCGTCCCCCTGGCTGATCAGCGATGCGACCCGCAGGCCGTCCAGGAAATCCTTGTTCAGGGGATCGCCGACCTTCGTCGCCTGGCAGGCGCTGATATAGGCCTGCGTCGCCGGATCGGTGGTCCATACCGGGCTGTCGCGGAAGACCGTTGTCGGCGTGGCATCGACGCCCGACAGCTGGGCGCGGGCGACGCCCTTGGCGACCACGCGACCGGTCTTGAGGTCGGCCAGCACGAGGCAGAAGCGATAGGCCTGACGCGGTCCGGTCGTCTGGTTCTGCAGATTGACCGGCGTAAAGGTGCCGACGAGCACCAGCGGCGAGCCGTTGAGGCTATTCGGCGAAAACGGCTCGATGGCGAACTGCGGGTACTGTCGCTGCACCAGATCGGTGACCTGCGCCTGGATGCTGGTGGTCGCGGCCGTGCTGTAACCGGTGACGCCATCGACCAGAGGATCGATCACGACGCGATGCGAACCGGCCGGCGCGGCCGAGAACACCGCATTGGCGGCATTGCGCACGGCTTGATCGAAGGGCACGACCGGCGGCAGCGGAGGGGCGGCGGCGGGAGGCGTGGTCGGGGCTGCCGCGCTCTGGGTCGCGGGCTGGTCGCACGCGGCCAGCCCCACGGCAAGCAGCGATAAGGTGGCGGCGAGGGCCGCGCTTTTCAGGAACTCCTCGACTCCGAAGGTCCGGCGTCCGCCGGAAACATCGCGTCTCGACTCAACGGCAACGCTCTTTGAGGTAAGCTCGATCGTCATCGCCGAGTGCTCCCGTGAGTTGTGCCTTCTGCAAAATAGTCCTACAGCGCTGATCGGCTGGCAATGCCGGCGGGCTGGCATCCGATGACTTGGTCGTGACTTTCCGGGCTTGTTCGGCCTGCGCGGCAAGGCCCTTGGTCACACCGCTCGCCCCCTCGCGCAGCAGGGCTGCCTGCTGCTCACCCGACACGTAGCCGGTATCGGGCAGGCCGCGCTGCTTCTGCCAGGCTGCAATCATTTCACGCGATCGGGGCCCGAACACGCCGTCGCTGCCTCGGGTATCGAACCCCAGCGACGTCAAGGCGAACTGCAGACGCTGACGATCAGCCGACGTCAACCCAAGCGCCACCTCGCCGGCTTGCGCGTTGCTTGTCTGCCGAACCGCCTCCTCTGCAGCGGCCTTCTGCCGGGCTGCCTCTTCAGCCCTCTGCTGCTCGGCCTGCACTCGGGCAGCCTGGGCGCGGGCAGCCTCCTCTGCGGCAGCCTTCTGCCGAGCCGCCTCCTCGGCCTTCTGTCGTTCGGCCTGGACGCGGGCCGCTTCCTCTGCAGCGGCCTTCTGCCGAGCCGCCTCCTCGGCCTTCTGCCGTTCGGCCTGGACGCGGGCGGCTTCCTCTGCAGCGGCCTTCTGCCGAGCCGCCTCCTCGGCCTTCTGTCGTTCGGCCTGGACGCGGGCCGCTTCCTCCGCGGCGGCCTTCTGCCGAGCTGCCTCCTCGGTCTTCTGCCGTTCGGCCTGGACGCGGGCCGCTTCTTCCGCGGCGGCCTTCTGTCGAGCCGCCTCCTCCGCCTTCTGCCGTTCGGCCTGAGCGCGGGCAGCTTCTTCTGCGGCAGCCTTCTGTCGAGCCGCCTCCTCCGCCTTCTGTCGTTCGGCCTGAGCGCGGGCCGCTTCTGCTGCGGCGGCCTTCTGTCGAGCTGCCTCCTCCGCCTTCTGTTGCTCGGCTTGGACACGGGCGGCCTGAGCGCGGGCCGCTTCCTCTGCGGCCGCTTTCCGTTGGGCGGCCTCGCGATCCGAGGGCGCCATGGCGACACCCTGGCTGCTTTCCGACGTGGGGGTGCCGTCCGAACGAAGGAGCCCGGACAGCGGGCCGGCCAGGAAATAGCCGCCAACGGCAAGAAGGCATGCCGCCATCACCCCGCCGATCGCGAGCGCCCTACCGCTGCTGCGGCTTGCCGCGCGCGCGGGCATCGGCGGCGGCTGTGCTCCTTCCCGATGAGCCCCGTCCCGATGAGCCCCATCCCGATGAGGCGTGTCCCGCTGGGATACGGCCGGGCGGGTCGGCGGTGGCTTTCGACTCCGAACGACGGTCGCGTCGCTCGCTCGGTCGGCAGCGGACGCGAAGATCGTGCGCCAATCCGCAATCGATTGAGGTCGATCGGCCGCCCTCAGGGCCAGGCCGGCGTCGATCCCGCGCAGGATCGGCAGCGCAAAGCCCGCAAGCTGGAGCTGGCTCAACGGCTCATAGCCGTCGGTCGACAACCGCTCCATGGCCGTGGGCGGCGCGCGTCCCGTCACCGCGTAGTGAAGCGTCACCGACAATCCATAGATGTCGGTCCAGGGCCCCTGCTTGTCCGACCCCAACTGCTCCAGGGCCGCATAGCGCGGCGTGAAGATCGCGGTCATCGCCGAGGTACGATCGGCCATCGAGGCCCGCGAGGCGCCAAAATCGATCAGTGTCGGATTGTCGGCGGCATCGAGAATGATGTTGGCCGGCTTGATGTCGCGATGGAGGAAGCCGGCCGCATGGACCTGCTCCAGCCCGTCGAGCAGCCGGTACAACAGCTTCTCCACCACGGGGGCGGGCAGCGACCGCTCGCGCTTCAAGCGCCGTTCGAGCGTTTCGCCGCGCACGAGCGCCATCACCATGTAGGCCGTGCCGTTGGCTTCCAGGAAGTCATGGACCCGCACCACGGAGGGCACACCGTCGAGCGTCACCAGGATGCGCGCTTCCTCGAGAAAGCGATCGCGGCCCCAGGTAAAATCCTCGGCGAGCTCGGTCGAGCGGGGAATGACGACCGACTGCCCATCGCGCAGCGCGAGCATCGTCGGCAGGTATTCCTTGATGGCGACCGTCCGGCCGAGGGTGGTATCGCGGGCCTGATAGGTGATGCCGAACGCCCCATGGCCCAGCACCGAGACCACCTCGTAGTTCCTCAGTCGCGTCCCCTTTGGGAGCGAGCCGTGGAATTCTTCTTGTCCGGCGTGCGTCTCGGATTCAGCCACAATCTGGCGCCCCACTGCACTGCGGCCACTTTACTAAGAGGGATCGGCGCGGCGCAATCCCGGGCCGCCTCACGGAGCCGGCGACCACGGCCTTTCCCGGAACCATTTTCCCCGGCAGGCGTTGATAGGCGTCCCACTCGAGCATCGGTGCGTCGCGTGAATGGCCCTCAGCCTGTGCACCTGTCGTTTGATACCATCCGGCTGACAGTCATACGCCCGACAAGCCGTCTGGCCGGTTAGCCCCCCAGTGGTTTCTCCTCTTCTCACCTCGATCTTCCCCGGCGATAGCGCCATGGCCCGCACCATGCGCGACTGGGACTGGGCCGCGACACCGCTCGGGCCGCCGGAGACATGGCCGGACGGCTTGAAAATCCCACTGCGGATGCTGCTGACGTCGCGCTTCGAGATGTGGCTGGGCTGGGGCCCCGACCTGCACTTCTTCTACAACGACGCCTACGTGCCCACCCTCGGCGTCAAGCATCCCTCGATGCTGGGCAAGCCGTTCCGCGAGGTGTGGGCCGAGGTCTATGCCGAGGTCGCCGACCAGGTGGCGCACGTGCGTGCCGGCGAGGCGACCTGGAACAAGGCGCTTCTCCTTCTTCTGGAGCGCAGCGGCTATCCCGAGGAAACCTATCACAGCTTTTCCTACAGCCCGCTCTACGGCGACAGCGGTGCCGTCGAGGGCTTGCTGTGCGTGGTCAGCGAGGAGACCGAACGCGTGATCGGCGAACGCCGGATCGAGATGCTGCGCCAGCTCGGCATGGCACTGGTCGGGACTGCCGACCTCGGCGGTGTCGAGGACGCGGTCTGCTCGATCCTGGGTGCCAACCGCCGGGACTTCCCGTTCGCCCTGGTCTACCTCCACGGCAACGGCATCGCCTGTACGCCCGATGCACGGCCGCTGCTGGAGCGTCCCTGGCCGCAAGAGACCGAGACCGGGCAAGAGCTGCGCCTCGACGATCGATTGTCGTGGCCCACCGGCGACTGGCAGCGCCCGCCCGACGAGGCCATCGCTCTGCCGATCCCGGGCGCGCCGGGGCGGCCGGCCATCGGCTCGCTCGTGCTGGGCCTCAACCCCCACCGTCGCGACGACACTGCCATCGTAGACATCGCCCGCCTGATCGCCGGCCAGATCAGCGGTGCCATGGCCAATGTCGATGCGCGCCAGTCGGAGCGGCGCCGCGCCGAGCGTATCTGGTCGCTGGCGCGCGATCTGATGGTGGTGGCCGATTCCGGCGGCATCTTCCGGGTGGTCAACCCGGCCTGGACCCGGATCCTCGGGCATCCGGTGGAGAACGTGATCGGCCGTCACTTCAACGATTTCGTCCTCGCCGACGACCACGCGGCCAGCACTGCGGCGTACGCACAGGCCGCCCAGGCCGGCGACCTCACCAACTTCGTGAACCGGCTCGTCACGAACCAGGGCGGCTTCCGCTGGATCTCCTGGCATACGTCGACGGAAGGCGACGTCGTCTATGCCTACGGACGCGACATCACCGAGGAGAAAGCCAGTGCCGACGCGCTCGCGACCGCGGAAGAGGCCCTGCGCCACGCCCAGAAAATGGAAGCCGTCGGCCAACTCACCGGCGGCATCGCCCACGACTTCAACAATCTGCTGACCGGCATCATCGTGTCCCTCGAAGTGGTGCAGCGGCGCATCGCCCAGGGCCGCTACGACGAACTCGCGACTTTTGCCGAAGCGGCCACCGGCTCGGCGAACCGTGCTGCTGCCCTCACCCAGCGGCTGCTCGCCTTCTCGAGGCGTCAGCCCCTTGCCCCCAAGCCCCTGGACGCCGACGCGTTGATTGCCAGCATGGAGATGCTGATCCAGCGCACGGTGGGCGAGACGATCGAGGTGGCCTGCCACACCACGCCAGGCCTGTGGCCCACCAAATGCGATCCCAACCAGCTCGAGAGCTCCATTCTGAACCTGGTCATCAATGCCCGCGACGCGATGCCAAGCGGAGGCCGCATCACCGTCGACGCCCGCAATATCTCCGCGGCCGGCCGTGCCGGGGCAGCCGGCAGCTACATCGCGATCTCGGTGGCCGATACCGGCCACGGCATGTCGGCCGAAACGGTCTCGCGTGCCTTCGATCCGTTCTTCACCACCAAGCCGATCGGCCAGGGCACCGGCCTCGGCCTATCGATGGTGTACGGCTTCGCACAGCAGTCGGGCGGCTTCGTCGAGATCGACAGCACGGAAGGCAAAGGGACGACCGTACGGATCTGTCTGCCGCGCTGCCGGGACAGCGCGGGGCCATCGGCGTCGGATGCGGCACCCTCCGTCGGACGGTCGGCCAAGAGCCAGATCGTGCTCGTCGTCGAGGATGAGCCCGCGGTCCGCGCCGTCGTCACCGAGACGCTGCGTGAAGTCGGCTACGAGACGATCGAGGCGGTCGATGGCGCCAGCGGTCTGCGCTACCTGCAGTCACCCCAGCACATCGACCTGCTGCTCACCGATGTCGGCCTGCCGGGCGGGTTGAACGGTCGCCAGCTTGCCGATGCCGCCCGCACCTTTCGACCCGACCTCAAGGTCCTGTTCATGACGGGCTATGTCCACGACGTCGACAGCGGCGGCGTCGCCCTGGAGCCGGGCATGGAGATCATCACGAAACCCTTCACCTCCGACCGGCTTGCGGCCCAGGTCGAGGCTTTCATCGGTATTTAGGCGCGGCCGGATCGATCCAGTCGATGGTTGCGACGGCATTAGGCAGGGCTCAGCTCGGCCAGCGTCGACCGGCTCTCGCTTCAGAGACCCGACTCACCGCTGCCGTGTAGCTGCTGCTCCAGCCGCCGATACCAGTCGTAGCCCAGGGCCGTCGGCACGAAGTGCGTGGCGCCTTGCACCATGATCAGGCGAAGACGGCTCAAGCGAATCAGGTTCCGGTTCCTGAGATCCGGACGGTCGCCTCTCACGATGGCGGCCAGGACCTGTGCCTCTTCGGCGCTGAGTGCGGGTTCTCCCATGATCGGTGCAACGGTCCCGCCACCGGTCGCGTTGCACCGCCCTTCTCCTAAATGAGCAATCGCGGGTTCAACCAGGAATCTCCGTTCAATCAGCACTCGACAGGCGCGAGCGCCATCACGACTTTCGGACTCGCCGCAACCCATTGTCCTTGCCAGGTTCGGTCGAACGTGACCTAAGTTTCGGTGACGAGCCGGAGGTGATCATGTTCCCACGAGCCAGGAAGGCCCCGCTCAGTCCCAACGAAGAATTGGCGTTGCGTCGTGCCGCGCATGGTGCGGCCCCCGAAGGCGATCGTTCGAATGGCGATGTTCGCCGCCTCACCGCGTTCGGCCTGGTGGAGGTCCTCGACGGCAAGGTCGTGCTGACGGCGGCGGGGCGAAAGCGCGTCAAGCGACTGCCGCCTACAGTCGATATGAGCAGTCACGATCACGCGGCCTACGGTGAGGCCGGCCAGGCGCTGGCCCAGTTCTTCGACCGGTCGCGGCGCCCTCACTGAGACGCCCTCATTGAAACGCCCTCATTGAAACTCTCGCACGGAGCATGGCGGCGGCGGATGCCGTAGCGGTGGGCATTCTGTGATCGACGTACATTCCCGGCATCCAGAACCACGCCGAGCCCGTTTAATGGGCGCTTCGATCTCTGCCCCCGCTGGATCGAGGTGCCCGAGTCCAGCAAGGGACTTGGGAGGGCCCGCTTCTTCTCCGGAAGCGGGCCCACCTTTTTTCTCCAAAAGCGGCGTCTCCCAAAAACGGCCACCGTCGGATGGATGCCTGTTTGAGGCTCACCTTCAGTGCACGGCCTCCAAAGCCAGTCCCTGTTCGACAAGGAACCTCGAGACGATGCCTTCCCAAAGCACCGGCGAGTCGACGATTTGATGGCCGTCGACGCCGTGCGGAGGCGTGACTGCCGCGAACTCCGCATCGCCTCCTCTTGCCTTGAAGGCGTCGAAGTTCTCGCGCGAATGCGCCATGGGAAAAAGCGAGTCGTTCTCACCGTAAATCCACAATGACGGCGGCGTTCGCGCCGGATCGTCCTCGAACAAAGCCTGATTGACGGCCGTTGCCGTCGAACAACTCGTGCTTCGCCAGCCGCCGGAGAAATTCAGCACGGCCCATGCCTCGTCGGGGTGGCGGCTGGCCCAGAGCACGGCAAGCGTGCCGCCCCGGGAGTGCCCACCGACGACGACCTGCCGTGCGTCGACAAAAGGCATCGCCATGATCACGGGCGTGATGGCTTCGATATCCCGCAGCCCCCGCATCGCGCCGGCCAGCAACCTCTCTTCGTCGCAGGTGTAGCCCTTCGACCGATCCTGGGAGAAACCTTCATCGTAAAGCCCGTCGGATCCGCCGCGTCCCCGGCGCGACGGCAGGACGACCGCCCAGCCTCTGGCCGTGAACCAGTCGACCAGCGGCGTGGGATAGTAAGGTGTCGCGAAAGTCGATGGGTCGGTCCCCCCTCCGGTCGAACCATGATGGAAGATCAATGTCGGGAAAGGGCCTGGTCCGGCAGGCGTCGCAACGCGAAGGGCAAGATTGACGTGCTCGCCGTCGATCGTCACCGGCACCATCGTATAGGGCGGTGCAGAATGCGTCCAAACTGCAGCGACCACGCTGCCGACAAGGCAAAGCGCGACCAGCCGCACGATGGAACGTGGCGTCATCGTCTCCCTTCCCAGCACACCCTGGCGTGTTAGCGCATCCGCTCACGCCGTTGACGAGTCAATTGGTGATCATTCCGACGACGGCAGGTCACAGTTGGGCGCAACTGCGAGGCAGTAGCCTTTCGCGGTGCGTCCCACGCGATCAATAATCGGGCGAAAGAGCCGAACCGCAATTTTGCTGTAACAAACAGCTCAAGGTATCAGCACGGTCTGGTAGGGACAGGGTGGGAAAGATGCTCGACTGGTCGGAAACCGACAAAATCATTCATGTCCTCTATCTCACGGCGATCGTCGCCGAGGCCATGACCGCCGCCATCGCGGCGGGACGGCGGCAAATGGATTGGGTCGGCGTGTTCCTGCTGGGCTGCGTCACGGCGCTGGGCGGCGGCTCGGCCCGCGACGTCCTGCTCGATCACCATCCCCTGTCATGGGTGGAAAATCCGACCTACCTGCTGATCACCGGCGGCGCGGCGATCGTGACGATCGCCATCGCCCGCTTCATGCACTCGCTGCGGCGCATATTTCTCTTTCTCGATGCGGTGGGCCTCGTCGTCTTCACGGTCATCGGCTGCGGCGTTGCCATCGAGATGAAGATGCCGCTGATCGTCGTGATTGCAGCGGGGATGATCACCGGCTGCGTGGGCGGCGTTCTGCGCGACATCCTGTGCACCGAAGTCCCGCTGCTCTTCCGCTCGGAGCTCTATGCGACCGTCTCCGTCGTCACCGGTCTCGTCTATGTCGCGGGTCCCTATGTGGGCCTGCCGCATGGCCCGTCGGCGGTCCTGGCCATGGCCGTGGGCCTGACCCTCCGGTTGCTGGCCTTGCGGTACAATTGGAGCATGCCGAAGTTCGTGTACACGAAGGACTGGCACTGACGGCGTTCGATGGCTCATGCTGCGCCGTGACGAGGTTCCTCGAATGAGAGGGCTCTTCGACTGAACCTCATTCACTGAACAAGGGGGATTGGGCATGCCACTTCGATCCGAACTGTTCTCCGACAGCAGGGAACTGCAAGCCTGCCTGGTGTCCGATGCGTCGCACGTGGTTCCCGGCGCGCGCGGCGACCATGTGGCGCGGATCCAGTCGGCGTTGGTCCGCCTGCGAGTCCTCGAGGCCGACGACGCGCGCGCCGAGGCCGGGCATTACGGCCCGCGCACCACGGAAGCCGTCCTCACCTACAAGCGCGCCTTCAAGATCATCAACCGCAGCTACCAGAACAGCGCCGACAACGTCGTCGGGCGCATGACGATCGCTTCGCTCGACGATGCGATCTTCGTGCTGGACGGCGGCGGCACGGGCCGGCGCCTCGCACCATTTCCCGGGCCCCACCCCGTGAGCCCGGCGAACGGGTCGAAGCGGCCGGCTCACCCCAAGCGCCTCGTGCCTCCGTTCACGTCGGCGAGTGCACTCGTGAGCGCGCCCGCAAGCTCCTCCGGAAGGGCCCCGCTCGTGGCCGCACCCGTGACTGCACCGGGCGGCGACGCTTTCGGGCCGCCGATTTCCACGCTGCCGCAAGACATCCAGGACGTGATCCGTCGCAGCAACGCCGCCAAGAAACCCGGAATCAGAATGCTCGCGCCGTATATCGAGGACCATGAAGGGCCGTTGCCCGGGCCCGAACTCACCAAACGCTTCGCCGGCGGGCATTCGGTACGGACAGTCATCTTGACTGAACTGCATGCCCGGATGGCGCCCTTCGATATCTGGAAGAACATCAAGACCATCGAGGAGGTCTTCTTCGGAACCGGCTCGAAAGGCATCTTCTGCCAACCGTTCGATCACAACCTCTTCCTCGACCAGATGGAGGCCCTGACCAAGGGTCCGCGTATCGGCCCCGACCCCAATGTGGTGCCGGTCAGCGTGCCGCTCAGCGACTCCAAGTTCTGCCGCGACGCCTTCAACGTTCACGGCCCGCGCGATTCGTTCCGCGAGATCGTCAAGCAGGGGCCGGGCCTGCATATCTGCATCGCCCAGCCGGCCGTCCGGGCCACGCTGACCTGCGACCTGCATATCGACGAGATCCAGCAGGGCCAGGTGTGCTCACGCGGGCTCTGCATCCCGATCCTGAACGGCCAGACGATCGACCATCTGCGCACCGTCGGCCCCTGGCTCGCCAAGAAGGCGAAGGACTGGTTGCCCAAGCCCTGACCGCGCGGTCGGCAAAGCCCCCCGCAGCCCTCCCCGGCGCCGTGGCAGTTCACGAAAATGCCACTAGACATGTTGCGGTCGAAATGTAATAAGCGCGCCGCTCCCGCCTGGGAACGGGGGCATCTTGGGACTGGGTGTGGGAACTATTATGACTCCGAAAGTCGATCGGGCGCGTCGCAACGCGCTCAAGTCTATTGGTGTGCTTGCAAGCGCCGTCGCGGCCACGGCCACGACGAGCAGGCGCGCCGCGGCCGACCCCGGCAACGGGAATGGCAACGGCAATGGCAATGGCGGCAACGGCAACCACAATGGCTGGGGCGGCGGCGGAAACTGCTTCCTGCGGGGCACGCAAGTCCTGACCCGCGAGGGCTATCGCCCGATCGAGAGCCTGAAGGCCGGCGATGAGATCGCTGTACGCTTTGCCGGCTTCGCGCCTATCGAGGCCATCGAGAGCTTCACGCTGAGCCGTGTCGACGGTGCCTGGATCGGTCCGTCACGGCCGGTCCGCGTGAAGCGCGGCGCCCTGGGCGACAACGTTCCGGCGACCGACCTCTGCCTCACCGCCTCGCATGCCCTCTTCGTCGACGGCCTGCTGGTACCGGCGCACAACCTGGTCAACGGCACCAGCATCGTGTTCGAATCTGCCACCGGCCACGACACGCTCGACTTCTTCCATATTGCCCTCGCGCACCACGACGTGCTCGATGCCCAAGGGGCAGCCTGCGAAACGCTGCGGGACTCGGCGAGCCAGCCGTGCGCGCCGATCGTGGGCTTCAAGGGCGGGCGTGACGAACTCCGCTCCCGCCTGCGCAGCGTCGTGTCGCCAATCGTCGACCGCCGCCGGCCGCTCGATATCATCCGCGACGACATCGAGGCGCGCGGCATCGAGCTGAGGCGCGCCGCCTAGGAACGACAGGCGCTCGCAAGCAAGCGTCGCCGTCGCCTTGCCACGAGAAAGAGGGCCGGTTGGGGTGGACTACCGGCCCTCTCCTTACACACGCTAGTCCCGTCGACATATCGGGGAGACGAGCCGACGGTAACGCGGTAATGCCCCCAAGCGCCGCTCGGTTGCCCACCTAACAGGGAAAGCGCAAAGAATTGCAGCAGATGATCTGGGAGTCCGATCGCAGCGTGATTTTCGCGTGATCTGGACCAAGGAAAGTCACCCGGCGCTCAGAAGAAGACGACGGGTCGTTCTCCTCAGCGCCCCTCGAACTCGCGGACATTGACGACAGGCAAGTTGGGCATCCAGCTATCGGATCGAGACGAGGAGGAGCACCAGGACAGAGCGGCCACCGACTGCGAAATGCTTCCGAACGTGCCCGCCCATCTGTCGATGGCTCTGCCGAGCGGGCCTTGCTGTCTTGCCGCGTACAACATTGCCGTCGTCGAAGAAGGCCGCGCAATCAGCGGGAAAGGAACCAGAAGCTGCCCCCGCCAAGGATGGCGATGAGCGCCATCAGGCCGAACAGGCGCATTGTTCCCACCAGAAGGTTCTCACCAAAAACTGCGGTGACCAAACGGTCGAGACGATCCGGGTCCAATGCCTGCCTCCCTGATGCTGGCCTCCCTGATGATGGCCTCCCTGCAATCGCATCGATGTAACCGACTGCCCCTTCTGGAGGCAATTGCCGTCTGGCGCTTTGAGACGGAGGGACACGACCGTTCAGGATCGCCCCCAAATGAGGGCGATCGGCAGGTTGAAACGATCGTTGACCGGAGCATCGTCGCTCCAGGTCCAGCCGCCGCTACTCGCCCTTGTTGTCGCGCACCGCCTGGGCCACGCGGGTGGCCTGGGAGATGCTGCCGACCATCGCACCCGGCACGCCGTCGGCGCCTTTAGGGTTCTCGATCGGATTCACACCCGACTTGGCCCGCCGTCCCGTCGAGGGGTGGTGAACGCGGGCCGCGCGCTTGCGCGCCAGCGCGGCCGCCATCTGCGCGCCCATCGCGGCGCGCTTCTCATCGGTCAGTACCCGATCGAGCCGGGCATTGGCCCGTTTCAGGGCACGGGCGAAGACCTGTTTCTTGGCGGCGACGCCGCGTTCGCTCGATTCCGCGGCCGCCGCCGCCCGCGGCTCGGCCTTGCCGCGCTTGGCGCGGCGGCGCCCCTCGACTTGCGTCCGGAACTTGGCGCGGCGCTCGCGCAGCCAGCGCACCAGGTCGACAAGCTCCTGGCGATCGAGCTCGTTCAGCGCCGGATAGTGGCTGCGCACCACCGGCTGGTACTCGTCGGCGGAAAGTAGACGGCGTTCGTCGGCAATCGAAGTGCTCATGGAAACCCTCGCGTTGGTGCAGATGGCCCAGCCTGGCAGTCGAGTCCTTGTCGCCGGTCAGCAATAGCATTCCAGCGTCGCGCCGACCATGGAAGGACAGGATGTCGGGCCTCCGTGCTGCCGTTGCCGAGCCCCGGGGCGGCCAATATACGTAGAAGATGAAGCTTCCCCGCAGGCCGGCCGCCGTGATCTTCGACATGGACGGGCTGATTTTCGATACCGAGACACTCTATCAGGAGGCGTTTCTGGTGGCGGCGACCGCCGGCGGGCACGACCTGCCGGCCACAGTCATTCAACGCACCATCGGCGTGCCGTGGGCTCGAAGCCGGTTAATGCTTCTGGAACACATGGGATCGAATTTTCCCGTCGATCACTACTTCACGCAGGTGATCGGCCATTTCGAATCGCTGGCCGCCACGCAGCTTCGGCTGAAGCCTGGCGTCGTCGAGCTGCTCGACCTGCTCGATCGGCTCGCGATTCCCCGCTGCATCGCGACGTCGTCGGCCCACGCCACCGTGCAGAGCCATCTCACCGTCCATCGCCTGACCGACCGCTTCCACACCGTGGTCGGCCATGGCGACTATGCTGCCAGCAAGCCCGCGCCCGACCCGTTCCTGACGGCCGCGAAACGTCTGGGTGTGGCCCCCGCCCTCTGCCTGGCTCTCGAAGACTCCCACAACGGGGTTCGCTCGGCATCGGCGGCCGGCATGATGACCGTCATGGTTCCCGATCTTCTCGGCGCGACGCCGGAGATCCGGTCACTCTGCGCCGGCGTCGTCGACGACCTGCATGCCGTTTGCGCGCTCATCCAGGCCGCGTCGACGTCAGCCATCGCCGGCTGACGGTTTCTGGCAGGCTGCGCCCAGGCCACCTGTCTCCCGTGGTTCCGACTACTGCGGCGCCTGGAGCCTGACGATCGTGCGCCCCCGGATCCGGCCTGCCAGAATTCTCTCGGAAAGAGAGATCAAGTCGTCGAGGGACGCTTCGGACACGAGCGCGCCGGCATCTTCGTTGCCGAGTGCTTGGGCCAGCTCCTGCCATGCCTTCTCCCGGACCGGTTTGGGACACTGTACCGAATCCACGCCGAGAAGCGCGACGTTGCGCAGGATGAAGGGGAACACGGTGGTCGGAAGATCGCTGCCACCCGCCAGACCACAGGCTGCGACGGCGCCGCCGTAACGCACGGAGGCGAGAATGTTGGCGAGGATGGTCCCCCCGACACTGTCGACGGCGCCGTCCCAGCGCTCGGCCGCCAGCGGCTTTCCCGGCTCCTGATATTGGCTCCGCGCCATGACATGGGCGGCGCCCAAGGTGCGCAGATAAGTTTCCCCCGACAGGCGCCCCGTCAGCGCGGTGACCTCGTGGCCACGCTTCGCCAGCAGCCTGATGGCGATGCTGCCCACCCCACCGCCGGCGCCGCTGACCAGGATCTTCGCCCCCGTTTCCAGGCCGTGTTGCTCCAGCGCCATCACGCACAGCATCGACGTGAGGCCGGCGGTGCCGATCCCCATGGCCTGCCGGGTGGTCATCGAAACCGGCAGCTTCACGAGCCATTCCGACTTCACCCTGGCGCGTTCGGCGAACCCGCCGGACCATCCCTCCCCGACGCCCCAACCGGTCAGCACGACCCGGTCGCCGACCTCGAAAGCGTCGCTGGCCGACTGGCGAACCGTTCCCGCGAAGTCGATGCCCGGCACGATCGGAAAGCGGCGGAGAATGCGGCTCCTGCCCTGCAGCGCGAGCCCGTCCTTGTAGTTGAACGACGAGTACTCGACATCGACGGTCACGTCGCCCGGCGGCAGGTCCTCCTCCTGCAGCCGCTCGATACCGACTTTCTGGCTGCCATCGACCTGCCGGGCAACCAGCGCCCGGAATGCGTCCGTCATCTTCGCTTCCTCTCGAGACTTTGCGCGTGGCGTTGAAACCGATCCTCTCGGCCGCTCACTTCGGCAGAGAGGCTTTGGCGTCCGTCGCCCACTTTGCCCAAAACGGGATCTCGCGGGCGACGTCGGCCGTGAAACTGGCCTGGGTCGAGCCTGAGATCGGCACGGCGCCGATGCCTTCGAGCTGCTTCAGGAACTCAGGCCTGGCGCTCACCTTGTCGAGCGCATCGCCGATCTTCTTCACCACGTCCTGCGGCATCCCGGCGGGACCGGCGACGCCGAACCACGGCGAGAGCTCGAGAGGCGCACCGCCGCTTTCCTGAACGGTCGGCAGATCGGGGAACGCCCGCGAGCGCTCCTGCGCGGCGATTGCCAGCGCCTTCAGCTTGCCGCTCGAGATCTGCTGCGCGACGGTCGCTTCGGCGGCGAAGGAGACCTGTGTCGTGCCGGCGATGAGATCGTTGATGGGTTGCGCCCCGCCCGGATAGTTGATGAACATCAGGCGCACATCGTTGTCGCGATCGAACAGCGTACAGCCGATGCTCGCCGACGCCCCCAGCGTGCCGCCGCAATTGACTTGGCCCGCGTGCTTGCGCGCGTAATCGATGAACTCCCTGACGTTCGACACCGGCAGGCTCGGGTTGACGACCATCAGATTGAACTGCTTGGCAACTTTCCGGATGTAGGTGAAGTCCTTCACCTGGTCGTAGGAAAGTGCGGGATAGAGCGCGACGCCCCGGGTCTGCGACGACTCGACGGCGACCAGCAGCGTGTAGCCATCGGGCTTGGCCTTCGCGACCATGGCCGCCGCGATCGTTCCTCCTGCGCCGCCCCGATTCTCGATGACGACGGTCTGCCCGAGCTCCTGCGCCAGATTCTGACCGATGATCCGCCCAATGATGTCGGTCGGCCCGCCCGGTGGAAATCCCACGACCAGCCGGATCGGCTTGGACGGATACTCCTCGGCAGATGCCGGCAGCGGAGCCAGCCAGAGCGCCGCGATCGACGCGAGCCCGACAATGAGCCCGGCAACGAGCCAACGACTTGAACCCATGTGAGCCTCCCTGACGCCCCATCACCGCGCGTCGATCGCGACCGCGTCGAGGTGCCTATGTTGCTCATTAGGCAATATGTTGCCCGACAGGTCAACAGCGCTGATGGGCCCTCCGTGCCGCCGGTCGGGCAGCAAGCGCGGCCGCGCGTTCAGGCACGGGGCATCGGTCTCGCTGTGGTGGGGCGTCCGGCCGCCGGCGGCAAAGCCGTCGGCTATTCTTCGCTGACGATGACCAGGGCTCTCGCTTCGGGGCTCGTCTTGCGGATCTGGTGCGTCAGGTGTCCGGGGAACTGCACATAGTCGCCGGTGGAAAGCGGCACCACCTGCTTGGCGAACTGGATCTCGATGGAGCCTTCCAGGACGTAGACGGCTTCGGTGCCGGCATGTTCGGCGCGTTTGTCTGCGGTGAAGGTGGCCGTGGGAGAGACGAGAAAGGCACTCAGCCCCGGCCGCCCCTCGCCTCGGGAGAGAGGCACGACACCGTACTTGTTCTGCCGAACGCCCTCGGACTTGCGGGCCCGGACGATCTGGATGTCGTCCTTGGCAACCTCCTCGCCGAACAGCTGTCCGGTCGAGACCTCGAGCGCGCCCGCCAGCTTCAGGAGCGTGGCGATCGACGGTGTCTTCTCGCCGCTCTCGATGCGCGACAGGTAACCCTTGTTGAGGCCGGTCGCCTCGGCCAGCTGGTCGAGGGTGGTGCCGTTCCGGCGTCGCATGGAACGCACGCGCTTGCCGAGAACCTGTGAAGTGACAGCCGCCATCACCGAGCCTGCATCGGCCGATCCTGGATCGGCTCCTCCTGTAGCGGACACATGCTGTGTCCCTTGCACGGCTCTTGTCCTACAGTTTGTGGCTGCCAACAACCGCTCGTTTGGCCCGTGCCGAACGGCGATGCTCAAAATGTCAGCGGAGCGGCGGTTCGGGCCTGCAGCTCCTCACTGCTGATCCACTCGACCTTCTCCCGGACGTGCAACCCGGCCGGCGTGATGTCGATGGTGGCGAGGTCGGTGAAGATGCGCGTGATCACCCGCGCGGCAGTGAGAGGATAGGCGCAGCTCTCCACGATCTTGGGTCGACCGTCCTTCGTCGTGTGTTCCATCATCGCCCAGATCGCCTTGGCGCCGCACGCCAGATCCATGGCGCCGCCGATCCCGGGCACGTCTTGCGGGTCACCCGTCCACCAGTTGGCCAGATCGCCCACGGCCGAAACCTCGAACGCCCCCAGCACGGCGACGTCGAGATGGCCGCCCCTCATGAGGCCGAACGACGTCATGACGTCGATGTAGGCGCCACCCTCGCGCACCGCGATCGGCCGCTTGCTGGCATCGATGCAGTCGTAGTCGGGCTCCTGGCCGTCCGGCAGCCCTTCGAAGTTCAGGATGCCATTCTCGCTTTGCAGCACGACGTCCTGCTGGGCCGCGACGTAGCGGCTCACCAACGTCGGCATGCCGATCCCGAGATTGACCACGGCGCCGGCGGGGAGTGCCGATGCCACCTTCCGGGCGACATCCTCTCGCGACAAGGTTTTCATCACGCGTGCCCTCCGACGACGACCCGATCCACCACGACGCCCGGCGTCACGACGACCTCCGGATCTATGCCACCGTTCTCCACGACCTCGTCGACCTCGGCCACGACGGTCGTGGCTGCCATCGCCATGACGGGTCCGAAGTTTCGCGCCGCCTTGTTGTAGGTCAGGTTGCCCATGCGATCCGCGCGCTTGGCGCGCAGAATGGCGAAGTCTGCCTTGAGCGGCGTCTCCAGGACGTAGTCCTTGCCGTCGATCGTGTGGACGGGCTTGCCCTTTCCCAGAAGGGTGCCGGCGGAAACGGGATTGAGAATGCCGCCCAGCCCCACGCCTGCCGCCCTCATGCGCTCCACCAGGGTGCCCTGGGGATTGAGCTCCAGCTCCAGGCGCCCTTCGCGATAGAGTTTCACGAAAGTCTTCGACGAGCGTGGGTAGCTGCAGATCATCTTACGAACCAGGCCGGCCGACAGCCAGTCGCTGATGTCGCCCGTCGTGAAACCCGCATTGTTCGAGATCACCGTCAGGTCCTTCGGCGCCAGCTCCAGAACCGCGGCAACCAGGCCACGCGGCATGCCTGCGCCGCCGAAGCCGCTCACCATGATCGTGTGACCGGAGCTCAGGCCGTCGATCGCCGCCCTGCAGTCGGCTACCTGCTTGTCGATCACGTGGCCCGCCCTCCGTCGCGATAGCTGCCGCAATGCCTGGGAAGAAGCTGCCCGATCCGGTCGCGCTGGATTTCCGTCGTGCCGTCGACATAACCGGCGATGCGTGCGGCCGCGAGGTGCCGGCTGAACGGCAGCTCGTCCTTCAGGCCGACAGCGCCCATGGCCTGCTGGCAGGCGGCGACGGCACGCAGTGCCATCTGCGCGGCAAAGCTCTTGGCCTGCGAGGCCGCGAAGATCGCATCTTCTCCCCGGGCGATCTGCCGGGCCGCACGATAGGTCAGCAGCTTGGAAGCACTGAGCTCGGTGGCGGCGTCGGCAAGCGACCAGCGAATGCCCTGGTGCCCGAGCAGCGTCACGCCGAAGGCGGTCCTCTGCCCTGCATAGTCCACGGCCCTCGCAAGGCATTCCTCCACGATCCCGTTCGCCATGGCAGCGACGTGGGTGCGCGCGGCGGTGATGCCCGTCATTGCACTCTTGAAGGCATTGCCGGGCATCGCGATCACGTCGGCGTCGGGCACGAAGACGTTCGAGAAGGTGAGTTCGGCGGCGCCGATCGCAGCACCTCCCATGAGAGCGTAAGGCGACCTCGTCACTCCCTCGGCGTGAAGATCCACGAAGAAGCTGGCAATCCCCTTGGCGCCGGCACCTTCCTGCGTCTGGGCATAGAGCACGAGGAGGTCGGCATGGGCGGCATTGGTGATCCAGGCCTTCTGCCCGTCGATGCGCCAGCCGCCCTGGACCTTGGTGGCGTGCGTCTTCATGGCGGTCGCATCGCTTCCGGCGCCCGGCTCCGTCAGGGCAGGCGCGCTCACCAGCTCGCCCGACACCAGGCGGCCGAGATAGCGCCTCTTCTGATCCTCGGTACCGTCCCGGGCCAGCCGGGCAGCGGTCGCCTGGGAGTTGTTCAGGGCAAATGTCGCGGCAAAGCAGGACCTTGCCATCGCCTCGGCGACACGGACCTTGCAGAGGAAAGTGACGCCTTGGCCACCGAGCTCGGCCGGCACCTGCAGTCCGCTGAAACCGTGGGCTGCGTATTGCCGGAAGATGTCGCGGGGAAGCGCCCGGCGCTCCCGCTCCCATCCTGCCGCATGGGGTTCGATGAACTCGGCGGCGAACCGCTCCGCCGAAGCGACAAGCTCCTGCTCACGGTCGGTGAGCGGCAGTTCCTGGGATTCCAAACCCATCGCGCGACTCCAGATGGATCTTCGACACTAGCCAGCACGGCTTGGAACAACTATATGCTTCATGGGCAACCTGTTGTCCAGACGAAGTCTGGCACGGCACCCACCATCGAGTTTCGCGGAGGAACGCCATGGATACGGTCGATACTTTTGAATTCAGCAAGAAGCAGCTGATCGAACAAGCCGACAAGCAGATGGATCGCTATCTCGAGGACAGCGGCTACAGCACGACGCAGAAGCTCGCCCTCACCTGTCGCATCCTGTTCGACAACGGGCACGATTCGGGCCTGGCCGGCCAGATCACCGCTCGCGGCAGCGATCGTTCGACATTCTACACCCAGCGCCTGGGCCTTGGCTTCGACGAGATCAGCGCCGGCAACTTCCTCCTGGTCGACGAGCACCTGAACGTGCTGGAGGGAGAGGGCATGGCCAACCCGGCCAATCGTTTTCACTCATGGGTGTATCGCGCGCGCCCCGATGTGAACTGCATCGTCCATACCCATGCCCTCTACACCGCGGCGCTCGGCATGCTCGAAGTGCCCCTCGAGGTTTCGCACATGGACAACTGCGTGCTCTACGACGACGTCGCCTTCGTCGCGAAGTGGCCGGGCGTGCCGGTGGGCAATGAAGAGGGCGAACTCATCTCGAGCGCGTTGGGCAACAAGCGCGCCCTGATGCTGTCCCATCACGGCCTGCTGATCGCCACGTCGACCATCGAGGAAGCGTGCGTTCTGGGGCTGGCCTTCGAACGCGCCGCCAAGATGCACCTCCTGGCCTCGGCTGCCGGAAAGATCAAGCCGATCGACGTCGAGCTGGGCAAGGAGGCCCATGATTGGATCCTCAAGCCCAAGCGCAACACGGCGGCATTCAACTACTACGCCCGGCGCGCGCTGAGAAATCCGCACAATCGCGACTGCATCGACCTTCCGGCCGGCGACCAGAGGCTGGGTTAAGGCGGCTGGGCTGAAGACCATGGGCAAGGATCGCGCGAGCCACCCGCTCCACTTCGCCACGCGAGCGATACACCACGCCTACGATCCCGCGGATCATCAGGGGGCGGTGGCGCCCCCTGTCTACTTCACCTCGACCTATACCTTTCCCACGATCGAGGAGACCGATGCCGCGGCGGCTCAGGGCGGCCTGCTCTATGCCAGGGAGCACAATCCCACGACCAGACTGCTGGAGGCGCGGCTCGCCAATCTCGAAGGCGCAGAGGCCGGCGTCGTGGTCGCCAGCGGCATGGCGGCCGTCGGCAACCTCACTCTTTCGCTGCTGTCCCAGGGCGACGAGATCGTCGTGCACCAGACGCTCTATTCGAACACAATGGCGATGATGTCCGGCGGACTGCCGCGCTTCGGCATCAAGGTCGTGCCGGTGGATCTCGCCGATCCGGCCAACCTCGAGACGGCTCTCACCCCTCTCACCCGCATCGTGTATTTCGAAACACCGATCAATCCAACGGCGGGCATCCTCGACATTGCCGCGATCGCGGAGCGCGCACACAAGGTCGGGGCGATCGTCGTGGTCGACGGCACGTTCGCGTCTCCGGCCCTGCAGCGGCCGATCGAGTTCGGCGCCGACCTCGTGCTTCATTCCCTCACCAAGTACATCAATGGACACGGCGACGTGCTGGGCGGCGCCGTGCTCGGCCGCCGCGACCTGATCGAGAAGATCCACGGCAACGGCGTGCGCTACCTGACCGGGGCGACGATCTCGCCGATGGCGGCCGCCTTGGTCATGCGTGGCCTCAAGACGCTTTCGCTCCGCATGGAGCGGCATGGCGAGACCGGGCTGCAGGTGGCCCGGATGCTCGAGGCGCACCCCGACGTGGCGTGGGTGAGCTACCCCTATCTGCCGTCGCACGCCGCTCACGACGTCGCCAGGCGCCAGATGGCGAACGGCTCCGGCATGATGTCCTTCGGCCTGCGCGACGGCTTCGACGGCGCCCGGCGCCTGCTCTCGAGGCTTCGGCTGATCACCCGCGCCGTGAGCCTCGGCGATACCGAGTCGCTGATCACCCATCCCGCCAGCCTCAATCGAGCGCGCCGGAAGATCCGACCGGACGCGACCCTCGCGCCTTGTGTCGGCGACGACCTGCTTCGGCTTTCCGTCGGCCTCGAAGATGCAAGGGATATCGTCGACGACTTGCGCCAGGCGCTGGCCCGCTGAGGCCTGCTAAGCTCCGACCCGTTTTGTCGACAAGGATCACGGACATGCGAATTCTGATCGTCGGAGCCGGCGCCATCGGCGGCTACTTTGGGGCGCGCCTCTGTGCAGCCGGCCGGGACGTGACCTTCCTCGTCCGGCCGCGACGGGCGGCACAGCTCGCGGCAGACGGCCTCGTCGTCCACAGCACCAAAGGCGACGTGGTGATCGAAAGGCCCGTCACGACCTCCGCCGACGACGTGGCGCGCGCGTTCGATCTGGTCCTCGTCGCCTGCAAGGCCACCGATCTCGGTTCGGCCGTGGAGTCGTTGGCCCCTGCCGTCGGCCCGTCGACGACGATCCTGCCGTTGCTCAACGGTATCGCTCACCTCGACCTGCTGGGACAGCGTTTCGGCGCCGACAAGGTCCTTGGAGGACAGTGCGCGATCTCCGCCACCGTCGACGACCAGGGGCATGTCCGACACCTGAACGATCTCAGCGTCCTGACCTTTGGCGAGCAGGGCGGCGGCCCGAGCCCGCGGCTGGCCAGGATCGCGACCGAGCTGGCGGCCGACGGCATCGATGGCGGTCCGAGCGAGAGCATTCTCCCGGAAATGTGGGAAAAGTGGATGTTCATCGCCACGGCCGCGGCCAGCAACTGCCTGATGCGCGGCAGCGTCGGCGACATCGTGGCGGCCGGCGGCTCCGGCGTCGTCCTCGGCCTGCTGGACGAAATCGTCGGCATCGCGTCGGCCGAGGGATTCGCGCCGCGCGCCCCCGCCGTCGAGAGGGCCCGCCGATTGCTGACCTTGCCGGCCTCCCCCTTTGTCGCCTCCATGCTCCGCGATGTGGAAGCCGGCCGCCCCACCGAGGCCGACCATGTCCTGGGCGATTTGCTTGCACGGGCCGGCCGCACCGGCGAAAAAGCGCCGATGCTGCAGCTCGCCTACACGCACTTGAAAACCTACGAAGCCCGCCGCGCGGCCCGCTAGCAGGGCGAGGCGCGCTTGCTCTATCTGCTCTGGTCGCTGCCGGCGCTGCTCGTCATTGGTCTCATTGCAAGTGGCCGTGCCGGCATTCTCAAGGCTGCCGTCATTGGCACCGCCGTTGCCCTGGCCGTCGCCTTCTCGACGGCCCCGCATCGCTTCGAGACCGCGGATGCCGCCGTGGCGCTCGCGCGCGGCGCGTGGATCGGCTGGATCGTCGTGCCCTACATCGTCGGCGGATTGTTCTTCTGGCAGCTGGCGGTTCGCCCAGGCCGGGCGGCTGCCTCCGAGCGGCGCCCGCTCGACGATCCCCGGGCGCGACGCCGCCTCCTCTTTGCAGCGTGCTTTCTCGTGGGCCCGTTCGCCGAATCGGTCACAGGCTTCGGTGTCGGCATCATCGGCACCATGACCTTGCTGAAGCCGCTCGGCCTGAAGCCCGTCTTCCTGCTCGCCTTCTCGCTGTTCAGCCAGACCATGATCCTGTGGGGGGCGATGGGCAGCGGCTCGATCGTCGGGGCCGCCTTCGCCGGCATGACGCCGACCGATCTGGCGCTGCACAGCAGTCTGCTCGTTGCGACCATCAACATCGCCTGGTTGCCGTTGTTCTGGCGCCTCGCCAGGCAGGCGGGCCTTGGGACAACAGGCGTCGAACTGGTCGGCGAAGCGCTCTGGCTCACCGGCTGTCTGGCGCTCGTCATCGGCGCGACCGCCCTGCTGGGACCGGAAGCCGCCATGCTCGCCACTTACGGCCCCCTGATCGTGCTGCGCTTCCTGCAGGACGAGCGGCCCGGCCGCGACGCCTTGATCGGGGCCTTCACGCGCACCCTGCCCTTCACCATCGTCATCGCCTGGCTGGTCGCGGGCCGGCTCGTGGGGCCGCTTCACCAGCTTCTGCTGGAGGCCCTCGAGATCGCTCCCTTTACGGGAGCGCCCATCTGGTTTCCGCTGTCCCATGCCGGTACCTGGCTGTTGGTGGCGGGCCTTCTGACCGCGCTCTGGCGGGGTCACGGCTATCTGATTGCCTCCGAGTTCGCGGCCGCCTGGCGCACCGGCCGGCTTGCCATCCTGACCGTGGTCGTCTTCTCGATGATGGCGGAAGTCCTCTCCCTCTCGGGGATCGCGGCGGGACTGGCGCAAGGACTCTTCAAGTCGCTCGGCGAAGGCGCGATTGCGGTCACGCCTTTCCTCGCCGGCACGTTCGGCGTCGTGACGAATGGCGGCAATGCCGGCAACGGCCTGTTCATGGCCTCTCAGGTCGACCTTGCCAAGGCCGCCGGCTTCTCGGTCGCCTTTGTCGCCTCCCTGCAGCATATCTCCGGGCTCAGCATGAGCATGTTCTCGCCCGTGCGCATGGCAATCGTCTGCGGCCTGGCCGGAACGCCCGGCATGGAACGCGACGTCTATCGCGTCATGCTGCCCTTTGCCGCCCTGGCGATGGCCATCCTGTTTTCCTATGCGATCCTGATCGCCCTGAAGATCCTCTGAACCGGCGTTGCGGCCGCTTCCCGTAGACTGCGATCCGCTATATCTACTTGGATATATCGACAATCCGTCCACGGGAGTGACATGCAGCGGCGCAGCTTTTTCGGCTCTCTCCTCGTCGGTCTGGCCGGCGGGCCTCTCGGAGCCGGCAATCTGGCCGCGCAGCATCACGGCCTGCAGCCTCCCTCGGGTCCTGCCGACGGGCGGAGCCTTCTCGTCTTTGCGGCGGCGACCTTGAAGCCCGCCCTGGACGCCATCGTGGCGACCTACCGGACGACGCAAGGCGGCGAGATCACGATTGCCTATGGTCCGACGCCGGCACTCGCCAAGCAGATCGAGAACGGCGCCCCCGCCGACATCTTCCTGGCGGCCGATCCGGTATGGATGGACTATCTCGCGGAGAAGCGGCTCGTCCGCCGGCATACGCGGGCCGATCTCGTACGCAATGTCCTCGTCCTGGCCGGGCATGGGTCGCCGCCGGCCGCGATGGCGGCGCCCCCTACTTCGGCAGGCCCAACTTCTGTAACCATCGACGGCAAGTATCCGCTGGCGCAGGTCGTCGGCAGCGGCCCGTTGTGCATGTGCAATCCCGCCGATCATCCGGCGGGCCGGTACGGCAAGGCGAGCCTCGAAACGCTCGGCCTCTGGGACAGCGTCGCCGCGAAGGTCGCCATCGTCGACAATCCGCAGGTCGCCGTGATCATGGTCGCCCGAGGAGACGCGCCGGCGGCCGTCGTGTTCGCGACGGATGTCAGCGGCGTTTCGGGCGCCACTGTCCTCGGCACCTTTCCCGAGGCGAGCCATCCGCCCATTGTCTATCCAGCTGCCGTCACCATGGCCGCACCGCGGGCGGCCGAGGCCGAGCGGCTGCTTGCCTATCTACGCTCGCCCGAGGCGCGCACGCTGTTCGACGGCCATGGCTACAGGTGAGCCGTCGTATGTGCCCCCTCGCGCTGCAAGGGGCCCGATGCAAGGGTGCCCGTGAGCGCATAGGATCGAGGCCAACGTGAACCGAACTCCAGGGAGGCGCAGGTGAAGACCTATCAGCACTTTATCGGCGGCGAGTATGTCGACCCGCTCGGCGGCAAGTGGATCGACAGCATGGATCCCTATCGCGGCGAGGCCTGGGCCAGGATCCCGCAAGGCTGCGCGCGCGACGTCGATCGAGCGGTCTTAGCGGCGGCGCAGGCGATGCAGGGCCCCTGGTCGAAGATGTCCCCTTCGGCGCGTGGCAAGCTCATGCTGAAACTGGCCGACCTCGTTGCCGCCAATGTCGACCGCCTGGCCGAGGTCGAGGTCAGGGACAATGGCAAGCTTCTCGCCGAAATGCGCGGCCAGCTCGTCTATCACCCCGAATGGTGGCGCTACTTCGGCGGCCTCGCCGACAAGATCGAGGGCGCCGTGGTGCCGATCGACAAGCCCGACACCTTCGCCTTCACCCGGCACGAGCCGATGGGCGTGGTGGCGGCGCTGACGGCCTGGAATTCGCCGCTGCTCTTCATCGCCTGGAAGTGCGCCCCGGCCATCGCCGCCGGCTGCACCGTCGTCGTCAAGCCGTCGGAGTTCGCCTCGGCCTCGACCCTCGAGTTTGCCGCCCTGACCAAGGAAGCGGGCTTCCCCGACGGCGTGTTCAATGTCGTGACGGGTTACGGCCAGGAAGCCGGCGCCGCGCTGGTCGATCACCCCGGCGTCGCCAAGATCACCTTCACCGGCTCCGATTCGACCGGCGCGAAGATCTACGCCCAGGCCGCCAAGACCCTGAAGCGTGTGTCGCTCGAGCTCGGCGGCAAGTCGCCGAACATCGTGTTCGAGGACTGCGATCTCGGCGCCGCGGCGGCCGGCGCGATCTCCGGCATCTTCGCGGCCACCGGCCAGACCTGCATCGCAGGCTCGCGGCTCTTGGTGCAGAACTCGATCCGCGAGGAGTTCAGCCGCAAGGTCGTGGAGCTCGGCCGCACGGCCCGCAAGGGCGATCCGATGAAGGCGGACACCAATATCGGTCCCGTCACGACGGCGCCGCAGTACCGCAAGATCCTCGATTACATGGAGATCGCCAAGGCCGAGGGCGCACGCTGCATCCTGGGCGGCGGCGCGGCAACGGCGGCCGACCTGCCCGGCGGGCAGTTCGTCGAGCCGACCATCTTCACCGACGTGAAGCCCGACATGCGGATCGCCCGCGAGGAAGTATTCGGTCCTGTCCTGTCGATCATCGGCTTCGAGGACGAAGCCGAAGCCATCGCGCTGGCCAACGACACGATCTACGGCCTGGCCGCGGGGATCTGGACGAAGGACATGAACCGCGCCTTGCGCATGTCGGCAGCTCTCAAGGCCGGAACCGTCTGGGTCAACACCTATCGGGCGATCAGCTACATGATGCCGTTCGGCGGCATGAAGCGATCGGGGATCGGCCGCGAGAGCGGCATGGAGGCGGTTCGCGAGTATCTCGAGACCAAGAGCGTCTGGATTTCCATGACGGAAGGTTCGCCCGCCAACCCGTTCGTGATGCGCTAGAGCACGTTCCGCTCGGCTGGAATCAGCCGAGCGGAAGGTCGTGCTCTAGATTGTATATATTCTAGAGCAGCTTATGCCCGGGAAGATGGAACCGCAGACGGTTCCATCTTCCGGGGCGCTGCTCTAGGCACGGGGATCGGGATGACTCGCCTGGAAATGACGGACAGAGACAACCTCGAAACGACTGCGCCGCCGGCCTTCGCAGGGAGAGCGACATGATCGACCCCAGAACGGATCGGGTGCTGATCACCGGCGCCGCGGGCGCCATCGGCACGGCTTTGCGGACCGGCCTTCGCGATCAATGGGCCCATCTCCGGCTGACGGACATCCAGCCCGTGCGGGACCTTTCCGCCAACGAGGAGTTCGTCGCGGCCGACATCGCCGATCGGCCGAAGATCGAAAGCATGATGCAGGGCGTGCGGGCCGTCGTGCACCTCACCGGCTTGATCGGCAACTACACGTTGGAAGACCTCTTCCGGGTCAATGCGCGCGGGCTGTTCGACGTGTTCGAGGCGGCGCGCCTGGCGGGCGTCGAACGCATCGTCTTCGCCAGCAGCAACCACACTTTCGGTTTCTATCCCATCACCGAGAAGGTCTCCCCGGCCCTGCCGCCGCGACCCGACAGCCTCTATGGCGTTTTCAAGGTCTGGGGCGAGACGCTGCTGCGCGAGTATCTCGATCGCTACGGCATCCGGTCGGTATCGCTGCGCATCGGAACCTTCCAGCCACAGCCGATCGATCAGCGCTCGCTCGCGACCTGGCTCAGCCCCGGCGATGTCGCGCATCTGGTCGACGTCTCGCTGCGCCATCCCGATCCCGGCTGCATGGTGGTCAACGGCTATTCCAACAACACGCGACTCAAGGTCAGCAAAGCCGACTGGGCCACCCTCGGCTATGAGCCGAAGGACAATGCCGAGGATCATCGCGAGGCGTTGCGCGCCCAGGGCTTCGATGTCGATGCGCCCGACCGCGACGAATGGGAATGGCCGGAGCACGGCGGATCGTTTGTCCGCCGGCCCGACCAGCCGGTCCGGTAGTTCCGCGAGCCGTGTTCTCGGCGCGACGTTCAGGACGCCGCGCTACGCCGTCAGATGCGAGACATTCTTCACCACGGTGTAGCCTTGCAGGCCCTCGATACCGCCTTCGCGACCGAAGCCGCTGTCCTTGACGCCGCCGAAGGGCGTTTCGGCACTCGACGCCACGAAGTGGTTGATCGACAGGTTGCCGACATCGACGCTCTCGGCCAGACGATCGGCCTTGCGCGCCGAGTTGGTGAACGCATAGCCCGCGAGGCCATAGGCCACCGAGTTGGCCTTCTCGATGGCCTCGTCGATATTCTTCACCCGGCTGAGCAGTGCCA